>RCNJ01000207.1_pt1 | contig 41123 bp, 33 predicted proteins | sample 2041171 | NCBI WGS metagenome assembly RCNJ01 (sample SAMN09708213, study PRJNA481090) | feces metagenome | biome: feces | host: Pygoscelis adeliae | place: Antarctica: Rookery Lake | collected 2010-03-01 | reverse complement strand
CACAGCAATGTACGATATATGGCAGAGATCAAGTAAATACCTCATCAAGGCAAGCTGATATGTGAAGACATACAACAAAAATGTCACAAAGTCGTGCCTTTTAAAATAAAAAGCAGTTACCGTGGTGGTGCCGTTACAAGGGTGCTTTAATGGTGATTGCTAGCGAGGGCGTGGTCTTTGTTGTCTGCATTTCAAAGGCAGGATGTGTTGGAACTGACATATTCGTAAGTCAGTTCTGTTTTTTTCTTAACTATCTAAGGGGAAAGCCTCCTTTTTATGGAGACTGCATACGCAATGGAAACGTATAGCTAGCCTAGACCCTTTGCTAGGCAACCAACCGCAGGCCCTTTGTTCTTTTATTTGTAGAAGGACCTAGGACGTCCATCATCCTCAACACTCCCCCGAATTCCTATATCTTTATATTAAGCCGATGCCTACAAGGATGGCGAGCTATCATTGATAGATCTTACTCCAGGTCTCTCGATACATTTCTGATGAGGACCTTGAGCCAGTGCCTTGGTGAATATGTCCGCCCGATTGTCCTCGCTTGCGGCTCCTGCAAGTTGAATATTGCCAGCATCATGCTGGTCCCTGACCTTGGCATGTTTGATGTCCATGTGCTTCGCCTTCTTGTGTTGTTCTGGATTTGCTTTCCTGAAGGATGATTTTTGGTTTTTGAGTTTTTCTCATTACTGAGGTCGCTCCTAACTCATATTTTTTGTTCGTTTAGTCTGGGTAGCTAGGATGCAACAAATGGCTGAATTTAATCAGAAAAGGGGTGGAGCAAGCATTAAGGCCATTTCAGTCACTCAAGTCAGCACGAAACCAGAAATGCAATTTCCACGAAATCATTATATTAACATAAGCGAGCGACTATATAACATTCCTATCTATCAGTGAGTTGGTCCGTTTAATATCTTCTTATTCGTACATCTGTGCAGAGGCGCTGCACAGTCTCAAGTTTTTCCCAACACAACACAGCAGCATCCTAGGAGATCATTTCTGCCCAACCGAGGGGTCCGTCGACTTTCAGCTGCTTGTGGGTTGGTGGTTTGTCTCCACGTTTGGCCTGTCTTCTTTGTTGTGAGTCTTCGCATTCCCAAGGTCTTTTACGCTTCGTGGGTTTCTATCATCATCTTCACCCACTATCCACCAGGTCGAGCCAAGCGCCAAAGAGAGCGCGAGCAGTCAGTGACAGTTCAAAGCCCCTTCCACTTCTTCGGCATAGGAAAAGAAGATTTCGGAGAGACGCCTCCGTCGGAATCAGAATGCGCGCGCTTTCTGCAACGTGAAGGTGCAGGCACCGAGGCGGAGACCTTGCTGCGGATTCTGGTGCTGCGTCTACGTGGTGTAGGACGTGCTGCAGGCTCTGCTCCAGGCATCAAAACGACGTAGTCCGGGAACTCGTGGCCGCTAAGCTCTTTATCGTCTTCGTGGACTTTGATGATTTGCGACGTCGGGCCTGGTCGAGGAGAGCTGGCCTGTCTTCTCTGATGGAGATCGGACGAGGAAGTGGGCTGGAGCGTAGCGGGCTGATTAGCAATTTGTTTCGGCTTCCAGGCATTTGGCGCGACCTTCTCAACAGTGAGTAAGAAGCTTGGTGACAATTCAAGATCTTCAAGACTCTCGCCGTTCTCAAGCTTCTTCATGACCATTTTAGAAATCGCGTTCTTCTTCCTATTGTTCTCCCTGTTTTGCTCTCTCAATTCCATCATCTTGTCCAGATCACCAAAGTGGACTCCAATGTCGTTTCCCGCTCTCTTCTTCCTGGTGCCCAGTTTACTCTTGCTTTCAACCTTCATGTACTCTCTGACCAGCTTCCAGGAAAGGGTATCCTCATATACCCACGGAGATCCGTTCTGTCCAGTTGGTACCTTGCCATTGTTGCGGATGTCATTAATGTACTTCTGGGCAATTCCCAAACTCAAACTACTGTGCTTGTTGATGGCCATGGGATTTCTGCCTTCGAAATCCAACAACCGACGAGTCTCGGGATGGATGTTACAGTGCTCGACAATCTTCGTCATATCCAAGTACTTCTCCATGCAAAAGAGATGCAGATAACCGGCGACAACGTAGGGATCGTGATTCTCGTGAGTTGTCTCATCTAGGGCAACGCGGACCTGTCCAGGGCTAATACCGTGGTTGTCGCCCGAGCATTCTGCAAAACGACATTTGTTCCCATTGATCGTCGTGGCATATCTATCGCGACAATCGCCAGGAGTATACTGAATCAGCATGCGCGGTTTATACCTTATATGTGGGTCTGCTACTGGGCCAGAAAACATGTTGAGAAGGTACGCTCTCAGCTCGTCGGCGCCCATCGGCCAGTTCTCGAGTTGACCATGGATGTTGTACGTGAAAGTGTACCGCACCCTGCCGACTCTTAACCCCCATGGCTCACGATATCTGCCCTGGCCATATGTAATTTGCGCCTTTTGGGATCGTTCAGCCATCTTCTTTGCGCGCTCTGACAACGCTTCATTGAATGCTTCCTTTTTATTGGTTATCGGACGGTATGCCGCAAGGGCATGCGCTGGTACCAACACATCCGAGGGTGGAGAAGAGTAAATCGGGCTTGGTGGATTTACACCGTAGATTTGTAGAGGTTGGAAGTCATCAAAATCGCCATGGACTTCTTGTGGATATTCCTGCATCTGGTACAACGTAGGCTCTTCCATGTGCGGTGCGTCACCCATCGTCACGTCTGGGTACGTGTAGTCAGCTGGTTCGAAGCTGTGATGAGGTGGAGGTTGGTGGAGTAAATTCGTATTTTGATCTTGCATGGTGCCTATAATGTACGGGCTTATTTCTCCTCGAGGCTTACCGTCATTGTAGGCATAGTCCAAGCTCTGCGGTTTGTAGTTGTTGAGATCGTGTATTCCTGGAGCTTGCTCCTTGATAACTGGGACAAGACCATATCGCAGAAACTTTTCTCTGTCGAAAGCATGCCACCAAGAAAGCTCCCAAGGCCGAGGAAAGTGACGAGGCAGCTCGGTTGTGAATTGCTCGCAAGGTGCCGGCGGCGGACTATTCGATAAACTGCTTGATGGACCATCTAGAACGGGCGGCTCGACATCTGCCAAGGTTTCAGCAGACGCTTGCCCGAGGGCAGCATCGATATTGGCGGCGTCGGCTTGGAAAGTGCGAGGATCGAAGCACTCCTTAATTGCGCTCTGGAGACGGCGAGTTATGCGCGGCGTCTGAGGTGTGATTGCGGTAAAGCCAACACCGTCGCCGAGAGGGGAAAATAACAAGCTGGCCAAGTCCTGACTGTAGCTGGGCTCCCATCCTTTTCCTGAAGTCGAACTTTTAGGCTCACTATACGAGCCGAGTATTGCAGCGCCAGCGCGTGAGAGTTGCGCTTCCAGGGTCGGACAAGGAGGTTGTGAGGCCATCTGCAACGACTCGGTACGCTTCGGTATTCGGCCGACGAATACTTGTTTCTGCTTCAGATATCTTTCCAACGGTCGACAACGTAGGAGTGAATAAGTGAAATAAAACGCGGACAGTGGTGATGATCTATAGACTGGACACCTTATATACTAGATGCTAGAGACAGACTGACAATGAAGAAGAACGACTGAAAGAGAACGTGCTTTCGGATCGAGGAAAAGTACCCTGTTTTTCGACATGGCGACGACACAGTCTCTTTGATGACGACTGGTAGTGTGAGATAAATCATTGTCTTGTGGTGAAGGTATTGCCACCGAGGGTGCCGTTTTCTGGATAACTCATTGTCTGTTAACAATGAAAACGAGGGCTCAGCAACTAGATATGGCCCTCAATATGATCATGCTTGACAACGATTAACAACTTGGAATGGGTTGTTCTTGAACTGGCCGATCTGAAGAGTCCCCAGCGATTGGCCCAACAGTTTAAAGAAAGCGAGTTCTTTATGAAGAAAAACCATGATGATTGGTTTACCAAGCGAGGTATACCCAAAGTGGAAGACTCAACAAAGGCGACGAACGCCCGGCCCATGTGGACTGTACAGATGTATGTCATTGAAAGCGACGCCCACTAATCTATTCCAAATGACCGTCGCCTCAATGCGAACGGAGTCTGTTGTCATGATCCGAGTTAGAGGCGTCTGCCAGCGCCGATGGCGATGCTGCTGTGGAACAAGGAATATGAGAGAAGCAATATCAAAGCTACCAGACGCGTGTTCGAAGAGCCACAAGGGCATACATATAACAACAGAATCGACCTTCAACTGTAGGTATAACGAAATGACTGACCGGAAAAGTTGAGCTTTCTCGCCGACCAGGGCTGAGGCTGGTTCATGGGTTGCCTCATTTGACGGCCGCGACGTGGCCAAAGGCCATTTTTAACCGTGCAAAGTCAATCGACGGATCCCAGAGACCGGCCTCAAACGTGGACAGGACACCGATTGTCGAGTAGCAAGCCCATTCAAGATGCTCACGCATGCGAGAAATAAACGTCAAACAGGACAAAGGTGTCCGTTCTGCCGTGGACATCCTTTGAGTATGCTTAGTGAAGTGGAAGGATAAGGCCGGATGAAAGAAGCAAAAAGATGAGGCTCGGATGACCATTCCAGTACGAACTTGCCAACAGAAGAGATAGAATCTGGAGATACTCGATATTCGATTGATGTAGAGTTGAGCATTTTTGGTAGCAATGGAAGGAGTTGGGACAGTTGTAAAGTTACCCAAGTACCTTCCAGGGTGCTTATCGAGGTACAGGGGGCACGGACACTGCTTGGTCAGCTGCCCAAAGAAGTGCCAAGATGATGACTTATTGAGCAGCCTATTGATTGACGGTTTGCTCGCAGAGCAAACGACAAACATATCACCTTGCAAGGTAGCCAATGCACCCATTATGGAAATACTCCAACGGCAACATGAAGAGATCGACGTCGACAGAGCTGTCGTGCTGCGAGACATGGCAAGGAGTGGAGATGATGATGCTGTCAACGAGTTGAGGGCGACGTCGCCGTCAGAGGAGGAGAACCCAATTTCGACCCAACAAGAAACAGATGCAGGCACAAGAGTTGAGCGCACGCCGACGGACAATGCCACACACAATATGCATGACATTGATCATGCCACTCTACTCGGGAATCTCGCAAGCTATGAGCACATTCCGTTAATGCATGCGCCGAATTCGAACTGTGCCGAACAAGACCGATCGCATTCGGCCAACCACTTCGAGAACGACCACTTCGCCAGCCTGTTACAAGCAGCGGCAACAGCAGGACAGAACCAAGAGGACGAGCGACCGAGCCACTATGATCCTCACTTTCGAACGCAATCCCATGACTGGGATCACTCGCGCGAAACCTTCCCAGGCCGTCGGAGCTCACTACCACAGTCACATAAGCGCAAACATTCGGAAACCGGCTCAACGCCATCTTCGGATTCTCGCCAGATACGCCAACGAAAAAACTTTGACACCGACGATGCTCAGATAGCACGAGAAAGAGAGATATGGCCTGACTCCGACGGCGAAGGCGAAGGCGAAGGCGAAGGCGAAGCGCAGCCTGCAGCTGAAGAGCCAGCTCGTACATATACACCGCTCTCTCCTTCATCGGCTCGGGCTATCGGCGTGCATTCTGCTGCCGCACTCTTCCGCAAGCCGACAGCGGCGAGCAAGAAGTATACGAGGCCACCGATGTCAAAGCTCTTCACTAGTCTTGAGATTTCACCTGAGCAGTTTCTGCGCCTTCAAGCTGCCGCAAAGGCTTACATGCTTGATCCGCAGCATCCAGAAAGGTATCATTGTGTTGGGAGCAAGGGAAGAGTGGACACTGATATGGTGAAGCTTAAGCTCTTCGGATGCGTCGAGGCTTTCCTGGAAGATGAGGGATGGGGTCAGAGATGCTGGGGCGCGAATGCTGATCGAGAGAGTGAGCAAGGCCAGCAGGGCAAAAACAGGAGACTGAGATGGCCGGAGGGGAGAAATAAGATTATTACTAGTGTGACACCGTTGATGAGACGGATGGTCACGAATGAGCGGCAGAGGAGGTATGCGAATGAGACGAGAAGCAAGGAGAAAGGCGGGAAGGGGACGAAGACGTCGTCGTCCAACACGCAAATGCAGGATATGGAGAATGTGCAGCTGCCTCCAGAGATTGACCCGAAGCTTGCGGATTACCATTACAGTCTCGCAGGAGCTGAGTATGGGCAAACTACACCACCTTCTTCAGAGCCGCAACCGCAAGCTCTTACTACACCAGAAGCGAGTTCAACCTTTCGCGTCGTTTTTGTTTCGGCCGATGAGCGGAATGAAGTCATGCACAGCGTAACTCTTGCTCAATGTACCCAGCCCTCTTATACTAGCCTGCTCCAGTTTATACGCTCGCAGACTCCTGCAGGTGTCGGGGTTCAAGCTGTGCGAGCCCATCTGCCTAGTGGTCTGCAGTTGATCCAGATTCTAGAACAGTGGAATGAGGCTCTGAAGTGTATGGAGCAGACTGTATGGATGGAGGGGTCCATGAAGATAATTGTTGAGGTGAAACTAGAAGCTAGTGTCGACGGAAGGCAGAACTAGATAACGGGAACTCTTTGTGCTTACTTAGCATACTATGTATTGAGGATCATTCAACACAAGTCAACTGCGGTTACCGTCTTCATTGAGGCCCTGCCAAGACGATTTTTTTGTCGTGGTTGCCGCGATGTGTACTTCGTGGCATCGAAATGCATGACTGCATGAACTCTTTTATGGTTCTAATGGAGCCACACCCAATAGGCAGAGGTTTCTGAAAACTTGTTTTCATTTTCGACATACCCTTTCACCTTTCACAAACATTTCCCCTGAACCTGTTCACAAGCAATGCAAGTACAGTTGGCCAGCTAGTTACCCTCAATCACTCACTTCGAAACAGTCTTCAACTTATCCTCCTCCTCAGAATGCTTGCGATACCACTCACCCAGCAGCACGCTGCGCTTGTCTTTGACATTGATGAACGTGTACTCCGCCAATCTCGGATCTCCACCACCCTCGAGCTTCAGCGTTGTGTAGATCAAGTTAGGCTCTGTCCAAGCTGGGCGCATGCCACGAGACTCAAGCATCTCCCACCTAAAGACTGTTAGTAAATGGTAGTTGATGAGCAGAGGCGGTACCCACCACTTGAGGAAGAATTGCGGATTCATCTCAGGCGCCTTGTAACCAAAGAGATGGATCTCAACGAGGAATTGACCGATTGGAAATTCTTCGCCCATGAAAGCGTTGGAGAGGGAGTGCATGCTTTCGAACTCTGAGTACTCAATATCCATCTTCAAGATGTCGCTTAGGTAAAAGTTAGCTGACGTCTGTCTTTCTGTCCGTGCAAACCCACATGTAATCATGTCCGTTCATCCTCATCAAGTCTTGGATGCTGTAGAACGGAGGATCATGCGCTGGATCAGTCTTCCCAGCAATGCCTGCCTTCGTGAAATGAGCTCTCAACTTATGCTCTGGCCTCAACTGCTTGCCAAAGTCAGTGACAGAGAAATCGTACGCCCAGATCTCGCAGTGAGAGCGTTCAATCGTCTCATCCTCGTAAGATGACTCGAACTGCACACCGAAACTGTAAATCACACATGGACGCTCTTGTGGCAATGCTTCGTACTTGGACATGCCGCAGACCCATTTTCCTCCGTCTCCGAGTCTGCCGATGCGCTCCATTTCGAATGGACATCCGAATGAGGCAGGGACGAAGTCCCAGATCGAGTATGGGGTCTTGAAATAGCTAGCTGAATCGTTGGCAGCAAACCTGTTGGTGGCGTTAGCTGCTTCACCCTCGCTTTTGGGTTAACACTATGCTCACATGGGCATCTGCTCAAAGTTTGGCCATTCCTTCATCAACTCATGTCGTTGGCGTACCGTCTTTGCCCAGCTCTTCTCCGCCAGACGGAGGGCCTCTGTGAGTGTCGGTCTTCCGCTCAATCGCTCCAGTTCGTTTGTTGCGGACGTCGATTTCTCACCGCTGATCGCCCATTCGCTCCTAAGGCTGGCTTGGTGGGTGGAGTGGAGTCCGAAGAGGAAGACGACCGTGCCGACGAACCAGATGAACTGGTATGGTCTTGCTACGCCCATGTTGAAGGCTGTTGCTACGCCGGTACTGTTTAAAGAGTAACGGTGGCGTGATGAGAGGCGCGCAGACGCGTTTCGTGTGAAGTGCTGAGATGATTCCTAGGAGCTTATCTCCTACAAGACGGCCGCCTTGAAGAATGTAATTTGGAAGCCTCGTATCACCGCTTGGTTTCACGAGCAAACAATGAGTGAAATTAATGAACGAAAGCCAAAGGCTGGCTGTGAAGTTCTTGAAGGCAGAACGGATGAGGGGCAGAAAAGAAGGGAATCTCAACTCAGTAAGGGCTGACATAAGGAGCGCGTCGACTGAGACCATACCACGTCCCAGCCGTTCGAAGGGAGAGAGGAGAATGCTCGAGGAGGACTTCATGTCGTTTGAGGTCTAGTACAAGACTGAGCTTCAAGGTTCATGAGAGTGTCGTGCAGAGAATCGAGGACGATCGCCTAGACTTGGCATGTTGTTCCTTGCATAGTCCGTGCGCCGCGTAACAATCCGGCGTAAACCCCCCTCGTAGCCGGGGTTCACCAATTAGAGCCAAACCCTTCTAGGTTTCTGATTCGATCGTCAGCCCGCTTCCTTTTGTTTTCAGCGACGACAACTATGAAGAAGTTTACGATGGTAATGAAATTGCTGGATAGCTGGTGACCAAACGACATAAATAATACTAACGTCTTTGCGACTCTCTAGTCGTCTAACTAATTCTACGCGACGATGACACCTTGGAGGATAAGGGTGCGGCGAGGACATTCCTCATGAAGTCTTGCCTGGCAAACAAGTCTTTAACAGGACAAAAGCACTTGCCAATGTCTCTGTGGTGTTTCTTCAAGTGTTAGCTAGGTGATATGGTCGTATTGCCACCACATGGTCTTGAACAATCCGCAAACAGAGGACGCGACTCAAACGAGACAGGATAGAGATGCGAATGGCGGGTCAGCTACATCCTTATCTAGCTTGCAACTCGGCTGATGCCCATATTCAATGGAGCGCAAAGGCTTCTTCAAAGATTTCAAATGGTTAACATTTCATCAGAAATGGAATGCGTTGAAAAGCTTAACTGGCAGTTGCGAGATATAACCTGGGCCACCCAGAGATAAGCCCGGTAATCGAGGAAGCGGAGGAAGCGAGGGAAGCGGCATGTTACCCGCCTCGCCTCAACCGCATCTTTCCCAACCTCCTACACTAACTTCTCACCTTTAAATTCCTTAGAATCCCCAGCCCCAAACGCGTCGCGATAGTGATGTATCTGAAACAAAGATAAACGCCACCTTTCGTTTCTAGTCATACTTTCCATGTGAACTCTGCACAAGTAAAGTGTCGTCTGCGTTGCGCCACCTCAAGTTCTGCGAGCTGAAGCATCACCAGTATAGACCGGCAAGCGGTTTGATTTATGTAAAATTTGTTCATCTATACTCGCAATCCCAAGGACGCCAGCATGCTACCATATACTCCCACGTTCGCAGCGATGGTCTTCATCTGCAGCGTCTTCGGCTACCGCCAATATGGCCAACGAGCAGCACCACGAGACGTCGACGAAGAGAGTGATCTGCGAATCAAAAGCGTAGATGCAGAGGCAGCCGCTTCCCAATTTAAGCGTATCTTCTTACCAGTGTATCTCCTGGTTATGGGCTCAGACTGGCTTCAGGTGTGTAATATACCACGTGCTTCAGGATATCCTGGCTGATTCAGTGAAGGGTCCATATATCTACACTCTTTACAAGGACGAGAAGCAGCTCGATGAGAAAATAGTCGCTGCCCTCTTCCTCACCGGGTTTGGCTCTGCAGCTCTCAGCGCAACGTTTGTCGGGTCTCTGGCAGATCGGTATGGTCGCCGCTTTTCCAGCCTCGCATTCTGTGTGATTTATTCACTTTCGTGCTTGTCGACTTTGCGCAATGATCTCGTGGTTCTCTTTGGCGGTCGCATGCTCGGCGGTCTTGCTACGACCATGATGTATTCCGTCGTTGAGAGCTGGATGGTGACAGAGCACAACAATCGGAGGCTGAATCAATCGTCCTTGAGCTTGAGCTCGATGTTCGGCCTTATGACTACCTTAAACTCGGCTGTGGCGATTGCTGCCGGCATTGCTGGCCAGTTGGTGGTGACGTATACGAAGACGAAAATGGCACCTTTCCTGTTGGCCGTTGTGACACTGAGCATGGCGGCGTGGCTCATGCTGACGAAATGGGTAAGTAGGAGCTTCGAACCCTGGCGGCATTAGCGAATGTATTCTAATAGCATGACAGAATGAGAACTACGGCGACAGTGCCAGTCCAAGTTTAGCAACCTCTCGCGCAACAAGCAGAAGCACCCTCTCTATTCTCCGCAAAGACAAACGCATCATCGCCCTAGGCTTCATCTCCGCCGCCTTCGAAGGCTCCATGTACATGTTCGTTTTCTTCTGGTCCTCCGCCCTTAAAGCCGCCCACGCCATCTCCATCGGCGACAGCGAAGACCTCCCCTTCGGCATCATCTTCGCCAGCTTCATGTGCTCCATGATGCTCGGCAGCCTCGGTTTCAGCATCGCCTCAAAGCTGGTGAAGCGAAGCTATTTCTCCACCACTAGTATACTCACGATTACCATTGCGGCGGCTGGGAGCTTCTTGATGGTGCCTATCTTCGTGGAGTCGGAAGTTTTGACGTTGTTATGCTTCTGTGCTTACGAGCTGTGCGTGGGCGTCTATTATCCTAGCATGGGCGCCCACAAGGGGAAGATCATTGATGATGGTGTGAGGGCACAGATCTACGGGATCTTGCGCATTCCACTCAACATCTTTGTCGTCACTGCTCTCGCATTAACCAAGGAGGGTGACGCTCACCGGCATCGCGTTATGTTGTTCTGCGGTGGACTTCTCTTGGTTGCGTCGATGTCGGCGGCCTACTTCCTGGATGATAACAGAGTTGTAGAGGAAAATCACGTAGATAGATAGGTTTAGAAGATTTAAATGTCAGAAACCAAGTTTTATTTGCGCCTATGCCTGATTCTGCTGCCTAATCGGCCACCTCCGCCACCCTTCTCCTGTGTCAGAATCAGGTTGCCTAACTGATGTTTGGGTTTGGAGGTCTAGAAAGCTGGAAACCCTTGAGCTTCGGGAAAAGTGGGGGGCGTCGCCTCCCCACTTCAGTGGCATCACAATCGACCTCACCTTATTATCATCATCCATCAATCAAGTAATCAAGAACTGTTATAACCATCATTGCTTATTGTTTATGGTCTTACCGTTTGATTCGTGACACCCCGATGTCTACCATTGGTAAACTCGAAGTCCTCGTGGCGGTTTCGGATTCTAGTATCTTGCTAGCCTGTTAAAATGCCGATTTGAAAGTTTCCCTTACCTAAATTAGGCGTTGTTTCCTGTGTGGTCTTCTCCGAGCCGCGTGCTTCCTTGTGGCGTTTGCGGACCACCTCCTATTGTGGTATGGCAATTTTCGAATATCATCTTATGGCACGACACGCCCCTAACGTTATCAGTGGTGTTGGTCTGTTATCTCCAAATTCGACGAGACTCCAAGACAATTATTCTCCGTATAGAGACATGTTGGCTGGGAGAAACCGGTCAGCTGGCGACGCAGGCCAGGAGGCTGGTTTTTTGCATGAGCACTTGACTTAAATTTTGACCATAAACTGAAGCACGAATTGAGATCCAGAAACATGATCACTGGGAAAACCAGTCAACACGGGTGGGGAGTGGGACATGAGCTTTAGCACGAACACTCGACCAGAAAGGGATTTATAAAGTGAAGTATGAAAGCATGATAATTCGAGAAAACCGGTTAACTTGAATGGGAAGATGACGCATAATCTTCCTCTTGCCAGCTTACACAGAAATTGGATGAAAAATTAAAATATGAGAACATGATCATGTATAGAACCCGGTTAACATGATCGAGGACGAGGCGTGATCTGGGGCATGACCTCTTGACCAGAATTTTGAACAGAGGTGAAGTTGAACAGTATGGCGTGTATATTGAAGAAACCCGGTTCTGTGTGTGGGCGTCTATTGTCCTAGCACGGCGCCCACAAGGGGAAGTTTATGATGGCGTAGGGGCACACTATTAGCTCACGTCTTCGCCTTCAACAGACCCCTAAAGAAGTCGAAAGAATTGCTGTCCGTCTGCAACTCGAGCACCTTTCCAGTGGGCCGGTCCTCCCAACCAAGTTCCTCGACACGCAACAGACCCCAATCCCTCGTGATACCCAAGATCCTCGCACGCACGCCACCTTCAGCCTCCAGAGTAACTATCTGATCCGTATGGAGCCACAGCTCATAGTACTGTTTCTCAAATTGCGCGTCGAAACCCGTGTTACAAAAGCGTTTATATATGCCCTCAAAGGATGTCAAAATCCTTGCCAACAGCTTCTCGATACTATATGGAGCCAGCTTCTCCGGATGAAGCGCGTTTAAGGAGGTCGTTGGCGCACTGTTGTTGCAATTGATACCAGCACCACAGACGAGATTATAACTTTCATTCGAGTACGAAGAGTTGATCAGAATTCCACCGATCTTGACGTACTCGTTCCTCCCAGGCTTCGTTGGATCGAGGGCGTAGATGTCGTTCGGCCACTTCAGCTTCACCGGCATCTCCTCATAGCCACGACCATAGGAGCGGATGCCTTCTGCGATGGCGATTGCCATGAGATACTGGACGAAGACTACAGGCGCCTTCTGCGACAGCTCCAGAGAGTGGCGCATGCAGGTGCTGAACATGAGCACACCTATGGGCGACACCCATACATTGGAGCCACGACCTCTACCGGCGACCTGAACCGTGGCAGTAGCTGTAAAGCCATTCGGGAGGTGGTTAAGTAGCCGCTGGTTCGTTTCCAGAATGGTGTTTGTGCTGGTCACCGTCTCGCCGTACATGAGCGTATTGCCAAATTCCGTTGCGCGGCTTCCTGCCTCGTGCTGGTACTCAAGCAGCGACTCATAGAAAAGATTATGATCGAAGTGCGGCGTGACCGACGTGCTTGGGCAGTCCTCGTGGAAGATCACATTCTTAATGACCTTGCTATAGTCGCTCGCGTCGCTAGCAAGCTGATCAGCCTTCATCACATCTTCCACATGCACATCAGATGACGGAAGGGAAGCAGAGAGTGAGTCAAGAGACAAAGAGTCCTGCTTGACGAGCAGAAAGGTATCGTTCTCGCCCTTGAGCAAATTCTGCCCACCCTCTCCTCTTATCCCGTCCTTCTTGAGGTCGTGGAGAAGAGTAGTGGCACCATCTCGATACATGGAAGTTACGTGAAGGGCTGATAAAGTTGGTATGACAGGTACCTCTTCTGTGACAATCAGTCCCATCTTTGAGAGACAAGCTCTCATGAATGCTGTGCGTTGCTGCTCATCCTTGTCGACCGCCTCCACGACCTTGGCATAGTGTGGTCCTCCATTCCTCTTGTCGAGATTCACGGCAGCAAATCTACAACGGTAAGTCAGGATTCATAAATAAGTGAAGGAGGATCACTGACTCAGGATGAGCTCCGCTCAGAATAGCACATCCATCGCCCACTTTACAGTAGACTACAGCAGCTCTGGTGCCTGCTTTGCCACTGTCTACATCCAGAGCTTCGCCATACCTCGCTAAAACCTCAACACCATGCGACTCATACTTCTCAGCGTCTACGAAGACACCTCCGCCGTTGTAGTAAGACCTGAAATTAGCCACGGCTGACGATGAGAGCTCATCCATCTGCACTAGCAACTCCACGGCACGAGCTCCAGCTTCACTTCCATAAACGAAACCCTTGAATGCCAATCCTCTGGAAGTACCAGGAAAGAATGCGAGCTCACGCCTGCCAACGACTTCCATATTCGGATCACCAACTTCAAATTCACACTTTTGGCTGCCATAGTAGGCGCCAGCACATAGGCCGAGGTAGGCGCCGCCACGTCTGACATACTGACTGATGCGATCATTGCCTTTGCCGTTGAGTTGTCGGCAGTATCCTAGATCCGCACCACCTGGAAAGACGAGAAGAGCACAGGAGGAGGTCCATGGCTCGTTGACGATGACCTTCTCACTTACTGAGATGACCGCATAGTTTGGGGAGAGCAGGCGTCTCAAGGTAAAGAGCGCATGGCGGACTGAACCTTCAGTACTGCCGGCGCCTGCAAAATCAATTAGACACAAGTGATATGTAGTTAGAGTTGCAATACTTGCCGGCATAGACCAACACGTTAACTTTTCTTGGAGTCATGTTGATGTTGAGTCGTGGTTATTGGACTTCGGTGCCGAGATAATGTCAATACGAGGCCGCCCTGAGGACTTGGCAAGCCAACAAGGCGGCGTTAGCAACTCCGTAACAGTGACGACTCAACAACAATCAAAATGTCGAAATCAGAAACCAACGCTAACAAGGCGGCAAACACCACTGTCGATGACGATGAGCCGGATGAGTGGTAAATACAGGATCAAAAGCTATCGAGTCGTTCCAGTCTGACCGTTTTAGGGACAAGAGGATCTTCAGCACGGGTTGTGCCGGTGAGATTGGTTGCCGGAGATGGTTGAGCTCAACCACTAACTGTTGGCAGATGAAAACATGAAGATGACCGACTGCTTTTACGAGACGAAGGACTGGCGTCAATGCAAGAAGGAGGTGAGTTCTTGCCTCACTTATAAGCGACAGGAAATGCGAGGCTAAACACATGACGATGCAGGTACAAGCATTCAAGGAGTGCTGGAAAAGGCAGAAGAACGATGAGAGGACAGCAACTAGGGATGCTTGAACGACTGATTCAATCAAGTTCATAGGCGCTACAACAACTGTATTGTCATTGTACGAGTAGATATAAGAATGAAAGCATACTCATTTGCCTACCAGTTCCGTTGGTCGTGAGAAACCTTATCGTGGGGTTGAACTCTTATCACTTATCGCTTATCGCTTATCTCCCAGTTTCCTGAGCACGAACATTGGCCTCGTCGCAAGGCTTCAATCTCATCACAACGACACGAAATGGCGACAGCAGGAAGAGCAGCAAGATGCTGCATTAACTCATCTTCGAGATTGACTCTTGCACAAGCATCCCGCTCAAATGGCGCTTTACAATTCAGCAGAAGCATCGCGACCGCCCCAGCTCCGAAAGCTGCTGCCACAACTCCGACCTCGAGGCGTCCAGCTCCAGCTGCGAGGCCGCCAGTGAACCGAAGGCCGGTTAGCGGAAGCCAGACGTCGAAGCCAAACGTCGCGCCAGCTGCCAATAATAATGGCAACAGGAATCAGAATGCTGCAAAGTCTGCACCAGCGCCGTCTGCGCCGCCACCGTCTCGCCCAGCACAGAAACAGTCTATCGACGACCAGTCGGCCATAAAAGACATGTCACACGGTCTGGCCGATGAGCCTCTGGTACTGGATGAGGGTGCCCGTCAAGTTGATTGGGCGCGCTCGTTCCACGGTCTGTCTGCTCAGCCGTTTTCGAAAGAGGCTGCAGCCATTCTGCTGGGTGAGATTGAGCCCGACGACGTGGAGGTTAAGCCTGATGGAATCATATACCTACCAGAGATCAAGTACAGGAGGATATTGAATAAGGCGTTTGGTCCGGGTGGATGGGGCCTGGCTCCAAGAGGGGAGACAATTGTTACGCCGAAGAGTGTTACGAGGGAGTATGCTTTGGTTGCTCATGGAAGGTAGGCCATACCTTCTTATTGCGAGTGCTGGGAGATAGAATACTAACCGGTTTATAGACTCGTCTCTGTTGCACGCGGCGAGCAGCAGTACTTCTCTGCCGAGGGCATTCCGACAGCGACTGAAGGCTGCAAGTCAAACGCCTTGATGCGCTGCTGCAAGGACTTGGGTGTTGCCAGTGAGCTCTGGGACCCAAGGTTTATTAGAAAGTTCATGAAGACGCACGCTAAGCAAATATGGGTCGAGCATGTCCCAACGAAGAAGAAGAAGCAGATCTGGCTGAGAATTGATGACGAGCCAAAGTATCCATTTAAGGAGACCAAGTTTTAAATCCTCGAGGCTCCGCAAGCAACTGTAAGATATCTACCGCAGAATGTAAGATTTGGTGAGAGATAAGATACCAAAACACAGCTTCGTTGCATGTCACGACTTACTGCGTAATAAGAAGATGATCTAGCATGCAAAGGCTTCTCATCTCCCAATCTCAGCTTGGGGATGGGATGGAGTGGGGGGAGGTACCGTCGGTATGTTTGTGATCATTAGTGGCCACATCCGCCTTGCGACGGATCTTGCATTGCTTAATGCGCATGCCTCCCACTTTTCGGCGGAACCTATTGCGTATATTAACTACTTGCCTGCTTCTCATTTCACGCCTTACTCTTCCCCGTATCTCACTTCCTCCACATCTCACTTCCACCTGCAACCCGTTCTTATTACGACTCACATTCACTCATCCACTCTCCAGCTCGTCAACCCTTTAATCGCGGACCCGACCTCTCTCTTCCGTTATTACCACGAGAAAGCGTAAAAATGAATCAGATTCTGACGACAAGCTTGAACGGCTTGCAGAGGAAAGAACGTGAACTACTTTTTCCTCGCTGACGATTTACGTGCCGCACAACCCACCCACATCTCAACAAATAGGAAACGTGCAGAAACACAGTGGTCAGAGCTTAAGGCACGGTAGGTAGAAATTTCTGTTAGTTTTCCCTCAGTCTTCTTCGTCTCAGTTTCTGTCCATTTTCGTTCTCAGTACACTTTCTCGGACCCATGTGACGCACCGGAAGACATCTGGTGTTGTGGAGGCTTCAGAGGAAAAGAATGATGGGATGTTAAGTCTCAGGTCTCTCTCATCTCTCGAGGGACGGTGATATCTCTGGCGATGAGGAGTTCTAGGTGGTACGGAAGACGCACTGCAAGATACCACTCCAATGTTGGTGGATAATGAAGGACAGGATATTGAAAACGATGGATCGGTCAAGGGCGACTTTCAGGAGAAGGATGTCACTGCCGCAGAGGCCCTGATCAAAACTGAAGACGAGGACGAGGACACCCACGGACCAGTAAAGGAGGATATTGGGGAGACACGCGGATCATAGAGTTAGATTGTCGGACGATGAAGATGTGAGCAAGGAAGGCAAAAAAAAGGTTGCAACTGGAGCGGTGGAAAGAGGATGATGTCTTGCAGGACGACATCAAGGTAGAGAAGGATGAGGAGGGAAATGGATTGGCAGTCCAGAATACACCAACACACGCAATGGACGGACTCGGCTCAAAAATGGTAATCTATGAGAAAGCTTGCTGTTGGTGTATGGGACCCCGCCAAAATCAGAAATACCACACACGCGAGGGGATAGATCGAGAATTGTCACCCTATAAATCGAATGCCAAACGTATCAGGTTCGTCAATAGGCAGGCGCATGATTGCAGGAGGGGTGGCCCCCTCTCCCTATAAACCGTAATCGAGCTGTGTACCATGAAACTGAAGCATATTGCTTAGTACTCAAAGCTGACAAAAGCGCTTTAAACAGTTTCTCCTTTCATGCCGTTCCAGCTATATCGTAAGGTGATGGCCATGAGAACCACCATCGTCTCAAGAATATGACAGCGGTTACCTGCAGACTGTCTCGCCCCAGGAAGCGCTTCTGCAGATAACACAGTGCATAAAGAAAGCTTAACACAACAAACTGACAGCGCTCCAAACGTTCCCCGTGTTCTACAACATACGATTGTTTATGCAGACCCTGCTCGAGGTAGCAGCGTCGGTTTCAATGCCTTTGAAAGCTTCCGCAGCACATATGTGGTGACTGTACCAAATGTGGTCCGATAATGGCGGCCATGCTGAGCATCGTCGTCGAGGTGTTACGACAGGTGTCAAATTTTCGTGATACATATCACCGATAACCGCTTGTGTTTACGATCCTCCGTCACTTCCTGCGATGTTACAGGTACTGATAGAACGGCACCAAATTTGAGTATATACCATTCTTTTGCGACGGGTATTGCTCAGATCGTCTTTTAAAGCACCGGTCTCCACTGGGGTGGCGCCAGTATATTCTTGGAGGCGCATTAACCCATTCGAGTGCCTCCCTTGCTTGGATACGAGCTGTCTGCGAGATACAAGTGCCCAAGCAGCTCCCCTCTCGCTTGTGTGACGGCGGGTAGTTGCATGCGCTGCCCCGAAAATGTCCCTTTTACCATGGGGTTGGGAGCTTACATCGCCTCACGCCGCGTTTCTCCCCCAGTGCTATGCTCTGCCATTTCTGAGTCATCCACATACATCACACTCCTCATTTCTCCATCTCGAGCTTAAACTTCCGTGCCTAGACGCGCAGTTAGCTACCACTACCCGGGTTCCGTCGGAAGTACGCATCTTCCCGCAGTTTGGGAAACTTACCCAAACAGTAAACTCATCCTCCTTACCCTCCCAATCGGTAAGCATTAGGTCACAGGCCTTTACCCCGCTGTCAAAGCACTCCTTCATGGTTTTGTCGATGGCGTCACTATCAAGCTCGTAAAAAGCGTTGGCTAGTTCGTCAGCTGTGTCAGGAAGGGGTTTCAACGAGTCCACAATGGCGTCGACACGCTGTGTTATGTTCTCCTCGGCAGATATCGCGGAAATAGCTGCCGACGAGCCCTTCAGTGATGGCATTGGTGGAGCTGGAAAGGAGACCTTCGACAGAGTCTTCAAACGACGTTTTATAGCGGCATTATAGAGCAAGACCATAAGCTTCTGGCGGCGAATCGAGGACTGAAGCCTTGGGCGGATCTTTTCAGGGTCGCCATGTGGGATATGTAAGGGTTCACCAAAGAAGTCATCTATGTCGTCTTGTGCCGTGTTCTCGTTGTGCTCGTCATCATCTTCACTGGCAGCGTCGTCTCCTTCCTCGTCGTCGCTCTCCTCGTCGCCCCACTCGTGCAGCTCCTCAATGGCATCCTTCAACGTATCCCTGTACTGCTCTGCCTTCTTTACGATCAATCCTGCGATCCCTTGATCCCTCAGCTCAATAAGACTGTCGCATGCCTGCCAGACAACACCGGTGGACGCCAAACTGCCCTTTCCTGCAGTGGCACCTGTGCCATTCTTCTGGTCCGCGTTCAGCACTTTGCCATCAAGTGGCACCTCCCTCAACAGTTTGCCAAACTCGCTGAGCACCTTTTGTACACGCCACAGGAGCTCAGTCTGCGCGATTTTTGTGTAACGAGTTGAGTCACAGAGCTCAACAGCTGTCGCGAGAACCGGAAGCGGACCGGCAGCTAAGTCGCCGAGGGCTTTGGTTATGGCGGTGGGCGTGAAAGGATCGTTGATTATGAGCAGTGAAAGCTTCGTCGAGTGAGCACGAATGAGCTTGGCAGCATCATGGGCGAGATCGAGAGCGTTGATGTCGCTGGTCTTCGCGGTTTCGACGGTTTGAGCATTCGGCGGGGTCTTGACGGCGGCTTCAAGCTGGGAAATAAGCGCCGAAACAACTGCCACAATGTTATGGAGACTTTCTAAATTCTTCTTTTCGTTCGGTGACGGCGCCATCGCTGCAGGCGAGTGTAAAAATGTGTTGAAGTGAATTCAATGGTGAATTGTTTACGTTGAGGGTGTGGTGACAGAATTTCGGACATGCCAAGACATGACAAAATGTCGGCGGGCTCCCGCGCGTCTCCCAATCCCGCACCTCCGACGGACGCGACGGGCATCGGTTATCGACACACGACTCTGGCATCCATCACTACGACTTACCAATCTCCACCACGGAAGACGCAGGATACATGATATAGGACGCATTGTTATATCCAGAGCCGAAGCATGGCTCCTGGCCGCTTGACCAAGTCCGATGGCCCTGCTCCGCCGGCAAAAACGCTTGTCCTCGACAATGGCGCATATACCCTCAAGGCGGGATTCGCAGGACCTGGCATTGAAGTAGACTCTAAAGAATGTCGCATGATACCAAATTGCATGGCCCGGGACCGCAACCGCAAGGTGTACACTGGCTCAGAGCTGGAGAAGTGTAAGGACTTCGGCGAGATCCAATTCCGACGTCCGGTTGAGAAAGGCTACACTGTGAATTGGGAGGCGGAGAAGGAAATTTGGGAACACGAATTCTTTGACAAGAAGGCGGGACTCTTCTGTGACCCTACCGAAACTGGCCTCATACTCACCGAGGCACCTAATGCGTTGCCTGTGTTGCAAAGCCACTGTGATCAGGTCGTGTTCGAGGAGTTCGGCTTCGCGCGGTACTACAGGGCAATAGGTATGTATTCTTAGATACATCAGACTTGATCTCTATTCTAACGTTTCTGCGAAAAGGGCCAACGCTAAATGCTTACAACGACGTCCAAGCCATATTCAAAGCTCACCCACGCGATGCATCCACTCCTCTGGCGCCTGCTGAAGTTCTTCTGGTGATAGATTCGGGATACTCTCACACGACAGTAACACCAATGCTGCAAGGCCGACCGGTGCACCCGGCCATACGACGCTTAGATGTCGGTGGAAAGCTGATGACAAACTACCTGATGAGGCAGCTATCTGCTCGGCAGTATGACATGACCAACGAGACATATGTGATCAATGAAATCAAGGAAGCAGCATGCTATGTAACCCAGGACTTTGACAGAGACCTCGACGCCACGTGGAAGGGAACGATAGGCGAAAAGAGGGAGAGCTACACCACGGGTGGCGGCATTGCAAAGGACTATGTTTTGCCCGAATATCAGAATGTAGCGAAGGGTTCTCTAAGAGACCACGATCCCGGACTCGCCAATAAGAAGAGGAAAATTGCTGCCGGACATGCCGTTGAGAATCCGGAAGAGATCATGGCATTGAGGAATGAGCGCTTTAATGTGCCTGAGCTTCTCTTTAATCCCATGGACATTGGTTTGCGGCAGCCTGGTCTCGCCCAGATTGTGATGCAGAGTCTTTCTGTCTTGCCAGTCGGCCTTTGGCCCGGCATGCTGGCCAATATCATCGTTGTCGGCGGTAATAGCTTGATTGAGGGCTTTATACCTCGACTACAAGCCGAGATTAAGGCTCTTGCACCATCCGAATGCGTATTTCGCTTGGCTCGACCAAGCGAGCCCTCCGATCCAAGTCCTATCGTGAGCACTTGGAATGGCGGTGCAAATTTAGCGCATGATGAAACTATTCTGGCCAAGTTGTCTGTCACAAAGCAAGAGTACGATGAATTCGGCGCCTCGTGGATGGCTAGAAAATTTGGCAACTTACCCGCCAGGTGATGAGAGCAAAGAGTGATGTATATGCTTCGTGTATATGCAAGATCTACATGCACTCGCGTTTCAGCCGCGAAAGCTATCTAGAACACCGCCGTTGCGCTGTGCAGTATTATATAACAATAATCAGTCCCGTCTATCTAACGCCGTTACCAATGCTTACGAGCACTACATGCCACGACGCCACGCAATTTCACAAAACAAAGTACTATGCACAAACTCAGTCTACCCATCACCGCAACGTAACCTTACAAAAAAATTCAACCACGCCATAGTGATCCTATTTCATCCCACACCTGGCGAGGCATTCCAGAGATCCGGGCACGGCACCAGTACCAACTGGTGGAATGTCTGAACCAGCCTCTGTAGTGTTTGAGAACAATGGGTTGTTTCCAAACGAAGCTCTAATCTATGGACTATCAGTATCGATTACTTGGGGAGCTCTTAAGCAGTCTTGCTCACCATATCGGAAGGCAGGTTGAAAAGTTGATTGGCAAGCTGAAGGGTGCCTGGATCTTCGTTGTCCAATGTTGAAATGAGAGTGGCGTTGCCGCAGCCCATGTTTTGCATGGTATGGAGGGAGCCAACTGGGAATATGGTCATCTGACCGGGTGTGAGAACGGTCTCGATGGGCTTAACGCCATTTTCTTGTATCATCCAAGTCTTTGTCGTTCCTTCCACCGCCGTCACCCAGTTTGCGGCTCTCGGATGCATATGAGGCGAGAGCATGGCACAGGGACCAAGACTCAGCATTGCTATCGTCAAGCCGTTGCCGAAGGCCGCAGGGAAAGATGCAACATTTGCGTTAACGACAGAGCCAGGAGAATACGTGTAGTCCTTCTGCTTTCTAAAATCAAACACCCAATCTTCGTGGTTAGGTAGGAGATTTGCGCGGTCTCGTGCTGTTGCGGCCATTCTCAGCTTGGCGACCAGCTCTGGGTTGACGATGTCGGTGTTGGGTGCGGTTCCATAGACATGGACGGTAGACGAAGCCAGTGCCATGGCGAACAGTCTAACAAGGTACTTCATCGTGGATAGGAATGAAGATCTTTGATGGAAGAAGTCTCGCAGGAGCTCTATGTGAGCGGTGAGCAAGTCGTGCGATGTTGCTGGGAAATTTGTTGCCTGGGATAACTGATCCGCTATTGAGGTGATGGTTGATACTGCTGAAGTTTGTTCGATGATCTCGAAATGTACAGTTTGCGTGGCTTTTATAACCAAGATGCCGGTCAGGATTGGACCCCAACCACGTAGAAGCATGAGTGCTCTTTCAGATCTCACCACACTCTGCAGGGTTTTCTAAGTTGGGAGAGCGAGCAAGTTTCGAGTTGGAGGCTGACGATATTAAGACGCAGTCAAGGGCTAAAAGCAGAGTTATGTTTTGTCTGGGTTATCGAGACGAGAAGAAGTACCTCCCATTTCGACCAATGGCCTTGTCTTACAAGAATCAGCACCTGCTATACAGATGGGCCGCCCTCCGTCATAACCATCTTGACAAGCTTCACGCTAACTGTTGCGCTCCCTGTGCCCCCACATGGCACGATTGGACTGTCTTGACCACACGGCGAAAAGACCGAGAATGGAGCCTTTACCTTCCAGTAATCCCCGCAAATTACGATACGGAAGCCATTCTTGTCAGACATGGATTCGTCAGGCATACATGAACATAGGCCGTTTTTGATATTTATGTATAGCACATATCCTATTGCGGCGCCTACTCATCAATAGTGGGCTACGCTGCGGCTATTTCGTGGCTGCCCCGGCTAGCGTTTTCAAGCACGTTAGGCAGGGATTCGACAAGGTGCGGTAAGCGCAGCAACTCATGACCGTTGGACGCTTAATCCGAGCCTTCTATGCGGCAGCCACGTTCTTCAGCAACGTGGACCCCACCAATCCTCGCTTCAAAGCTTGCATATTGATCAGGACCCCAGTTTAGCCTCTATTATAGCACCGCCATTTAACTGAGGCACAACGTCTTTGCGAAAGCTTACCAGATTCGCCAGCGGGCTGAAATTTGACGTTTTCCACCATCTCTTCCTTAAGTCATTTAATCTGGAACATCAGCCTAAAGGATCGGAAGCAGCATGTTTAGAGGACCACAATATATCTACTTGTGGACAATATCGCGATGACTAGACTCAAGATGAAAGCTTTAGGTTCTCGTGCCTCCGGCGTACAAGCGTAACCGTAACACACTCGCCTTGGTGGGCGCATGAGGAAAAGACACCGCCGAGTCGCACAGACTTGGAGGCGACGCGCATTCCACACCAAACCTGTTCGCCAGCGTCTGTTCACCGCGCCGTGGTCACCCGCACATCATGACGAAGCACAGGTGTTTGATTACGCCGCAGAATAGCTGACGCTGCATAGTGGGGACAGCTGTTGACCCAAGGAGCCGTAATCATGCATGCAGCTGAGAGCTGGCGTCGAATGCACGACATGTTTACGATCATTCAAGCCAGGCTTTACTTGGAATGAATCCCCCGACAGCACCAATGATATACGCTTGTGCGGAGTCGCGTGAAGAACGTGCTTCGCACAGCTTGTAAACGCTGTGGCGGCTAGACTCGGCTGAAAGTAGCTCAGATGATGAGAAATCATACAACTCACTTCTCCCGGCTGTTACAAGTGACAGCCTCAACACTGTTGGCAGCATCATCATCTCATGTGAGGATTGTAAGCATTCCCTTTTTTTTTGGCCCATGAAGCCTTGATTTCGACTCTCCGAGTGGCCTCTTAGCAAACCCCGGATCGTCGCAAATGCCGGCCCGGCACTGAGCGATGTATGGAAGACTGCAAATCGCATGCTTTGGGTAGCATTCGTTCAAGCTGGGCAGCACGGGATTGGGACTCGGCCAAATACTGCGCCGTGGAGTGCGGGGCTGGATGGCGCCACAACCATGTCTCGATGAGGTTGCTTCCGCTTTAGCAAATGAGGGCTGCGCCAACGAGCTCACTTGGAGAGGAAATCAGTTAGCCTGAGCGACACTGGTTTCAGTGCTCCAGGCACTGGACACAAGCCATCGACGCCATCGTCGACTCTCAGATCGTGTACGCGCCTCTGGCACCCAATACCCCGTCGCTGGTTTTCTTAGGTGGTGGTTATATACGGACTCCGTGGCGGCGGGATGGTTGTTCATCCTTCTCCTATTCGTCCCAACAGTCTCATCCTCCGTCGTAATCAGGGGAAGAAGTGGTTAAACCCGTGGCAATGGGAAACACATCGATCCTCTTCAGCTTTAGACTTAGAACAGTAAACGATGTGTGGTGGCTCGTGTCAGTCATAGGCCCAATTTGGGGGGGCACGACTCATTTGCGGCGTGCGCCGCTGGAGGCAATAGGGGGGGACCACGTGCCTCCGCACTTCTCGAACGTCATGTGAGTCAGTACTATAATTAATTGCGCTACACGTCCAGTCGTACAGGATTTGAGAGCCGTTTGTGCGACGCGGGCTTTGATGCGCGGAACATTCTCTACATACTTCGGCGGTTCCAAGGCAGTGCGCTGTTCGTCACTCGATCAGATCTCGATTGTGCTCATTGCCATATACGTGGTAGCTTCAAAGCTGTCTATTACCGCTCCATGCAGGGTCGGATCTGGGAAGCTGCGCCCATCAAAATATGGCGGCAATATCGTCGCTGCTGCCGCTTCTACTCGAGTCGTATCCTTGGCACGGCTGGAGGCATGATCGTGTTTGAGGATATCGGAGATTATCCACGAACGAATGTGGTATGAGTTAACCACGACTACACCGCTCCTTCCTCATGTGCACATGCGAAGGAACACAACTAGTCAAAGCTTCATCTATACAACTAGCTATTGTCAAGAATCTATGTTACGGAGCTACCTCCGCTAAGGATTATTTAGCGGCTCTAAGTCCGAATTCAGGTCATGACACACGTAGCTTCCATCTTTGATCTTCATTATTTCATTATGTCGTCTTAAAGCCTCTCCAGTACAACTCCAACGCCTGCAGCCTCGCCAGACCACTCCTGGATGACTTTGAGCCGCTTATTTAGCGACATGGTCTCTCACTTTGACCCGGGACTAAAATGCCACACATCTCCATAGATTAGCCATCAATCTAATTGAAATTCCTCTGCCCAGCATATCTCATGTAACCAAGAGCCTCTTTTCCCCACTCTTCATCAGACTCAATGCTCGGGTTCGCAATCCTTAAGGCAGTGCTTGGCCTACTCGATGATATCTCCGGCCTCTCCAATGACTGTCTTTGACTTGGAAGAGTGTACAAATCACCAGCATTCTGCTCGGCCGTCTGATGATTCATATAGCCGGCTGGTTTTGGCCCTGGCGCAGGTGGCAGAGGAGAAGGCTGTCTGTCGGGGAAATCAGCCCCACCTGGCGGTGATAGCGGCGAGCGTAGACTATCTGCATATTCGCTGTTGTGCTTATCGCTCCTGCCTGAAAAATCAAGGTTCAGCGGGCCGAGCGATGCAGCCGTCCTGGCTACCGACTGTGCCTGATTGAGCGTATCGTCAGTTCCTGCATCGTCATTCCCCGTGACGTTGCTCTCTGCAGGCATCTCCACGTAGCCGGCAGGTGTTGGTGGTGGCGAATATCTGGTGTAGCTGGATTTTCTGTCCCTAGGCATATCAGAGATACTCTCGACATTTCTAAGGCTGCTGCGCTCAATCACGCTACCGTTCCGGGCACTTGGTGCGCCAGAATGACGCGGCTCACTTCCTTCGTTAACATCCGCTAAGCCACCATCGGCATCACGAATGCTAAATTGGGCCATTGTGCGCATCTTGCGAGACACCCATGATCCAAGAATCTTGCCACGCTGCTTCTCGCCAAGACGTGACCGTGGGAAATCACCCTTGTTAACGAAAGCGACGATATCGGCTATGATCTGATGCTCGTTGAGGATTGCGTTTACGATGACTGGCACCAAAGAAGCCAAGTATGCTTTTCTTGCGACTTCAACCAACACAACTATAAGCCCTCCAGCTTGGAATACGGCGCTAGTTCTTGTTAGCTGATAAATATTAAGGGTGAGGGTAGTATGACTTACCAACCACCTGGTACGATGCTTCTATGGCAATTCTCAACCGAGTCCTCGATGTCCATCGGAAAGTGGCTAAGGCCGTTTATCTCAAAGGTCTCACCAATGCTGCCAAGCACGAAAAGGACTTGCATCTCAACTTGGGCGCCATTCGGCCCAATTGGTCTGCTTACCTGGTACAAGAAGCCGAGGTCTCCTGTACGTACGTATTGCACGCTTGGATCGCCGTCCACTGTCCGTCCATTGAAGCGCTGAGCATCAAAGACATCCTGAGACATGTAGAAGGTTTTGACGCAAGCCTCAGACACGACCCAGATCTCGCCATACTCGCCTTCGCGGCACAGCATACGACTCTCTGGATTAACAATGGCAATCTGGGTTGAGACTGGAACCATACCAGAGTCTTGCACCATTAGAGCCTTAGGATCAGTATCTGGATCGACCGGGTAGATCAAGCCTCTGCGCAGGGCTTTCGTATCAAGCCACAACTCTATCGGTTCGATACACATGTATGATCGAGAGGCGATCATGGGGTTCAATGCGTGCGAGTAAATGGTGTTAATCGCCGTTCTATCCAAGCCAGTGGCAGCGAAGTGCAGGCGGACCTTCTGAAACACGTCCACTCTCGGCCTTCCTTCGGCGGAAATCATCATATTCTTGAGCTCGTGGAGAGCAAAGCCCTTGCCTGGTATTATCGCCATAGCGTGGTCTAACATCTGTGGCGTTGCGTAGGTGTCTTTGATCTTGTATCGAGACAAAGTGAGGAATAATGATCCAGGATTTTGAGCAAACTCGACGGGAGATATCAGATAGGTTGGGGCGCCAACAAAGATACCCATTAAGCAGGTATGAATGAAGCCCAATCCACTGGTAGAACGAACGCATCCCAGAACAGGGCGGGAGCTTGTCATCTGGCAAGTTTCCTTTTGCACTTTGCATACCCCCATAATTGTATCATGGCCTAACTGCACCGACATACGGCGTTGGTCCGGAGTCCAGTAAATCCAGATCAGAGCAGGGTAGCCAGGCTGGACCCAAGCTGGTTCCATTGTGAGGCCTAAATCGCGACACCCATTATTCTGCTTTGGTGGCTTGGTAGTGTTGCATATCGGTGGCATGTTGATCTTCAGAACTCCTGCGGACTGTTTGAGATGCTGCGACACGACCTTGAGTTTGAGGAGATGGTCTACATCCTGGTTCACCATGATAGCCTTGATGCGATAGTCCGCAATCATATGGAGAATTGCAGGAGAATCTTCGCTTAAACGGTTCTGGTCGAGTGGCGCCATAGGAATAGCCGTCACACCTAGGCAGAAGCAAGCGTGGACTGCGAAGACGAAGTCTTCCGAATGTGTGTACATGAGCATCAGACAATCGCCCGCCTTGACCTTCACCTTGTTCTTGAGATACATGGCAACAGCTGCAACCTTGGTGTCGAACTTCTTCCATGATATACCCTTGCCTTCCTTACCTCTTCCATCAATTGTGCAGTAGGAAAGCTCTTCCGCTTGTCTCGCAACACGCCATTGCGACAAATCAACGATACTCGAAAAGTTATTCAATGGCGTCGAGGTCCTGTCGTCGATGACAACCTCTCTTGGATCGAAGCCAGAGTACTGCTTCTCGCCAGGTCCTGGCATGAGAATGTCCTCCCGATTCTGTGACGCAATGTCGGACCAAATCCCGCCTGTCGGATCGACGCCAATAGGTAGGTTCAACACTGCCCGCTCCACGCCAAATTTGACATGAACACAGGCTAAGCTGCCAGCATCGAATTCTTTCCGGCACATCATGTTTCCGATCTCATTGCGCCCGTTTTTCCAGACCTTTGGCAAAGAGTTAGGTGCCATGATCATTACACAATAAACTCGCAGATGATGGTCTTGCATAAGTACTTCTATGGTTTTCTCGCACAGAGAGTCTAGCAAAGCTGTGTCGAGTTGGCGTGGTGGCGCTCCAGAGCTGGCAGGCGCCGTCGAGGCACTGTTGGATTCAAGAACGACAACTGGTAGATGCTCATCGTTGACAAAGACGTCGAATGCGGAACAGTCGTAGACCTTTGGCACATTTTTCATGATACTCACAATGATGTGTTGGACGAAAAAGTAGCGGAATTCATCGACTTCGTTGTCATGCTCGACCCATTCAACCTTTTGGCGTAGACGATCCTCATATAGTCCCAATACAAACACTTTGCCCTCAATGACTGTTCCAAGTAAACCGGTTCTCAAAAACTCTGGTTCGATAACCATCGGCGTTGGGTCCCCTTGTGCAAATTTGTAGGGTCGCGCATGGAATATCTGCTCAGTGTGTTTCGGTAAAGCCCAGAATCCTCCAGAAAGTGATGGCGAATCCACCCAAATCTCGCCGATCGCATGTGGAGATGCAAGCAAGCCAGTCTCCGGATCGACGACAGCAAGAGTGGCGTCAGGGATTGGATATCCGAAAGCGCCAATCCTTACTGTTCCAGCCTCGTTGCCGCGCTTTCTTGCGTCATTGCCAATGGCAACTACCAGAACCTCATTAGTCTTCAATGCTTCACGGTCCAGCAACACTTCTCCAAGTTCTGTTCTCTCCACTTGTTCTTTAGGCGTAGTTCTTCCGCCGCCTCCTCCTATGAGACTACCGAATCCGTTTTGAGCCGAGCTTCTGTCTTTGTCTTCCGTCTTCTCTTTCTCCTTTTCGTCGATTGACGAGGTTTCCGAACCCAGCTCCAGCTTCAGAGGACAACCGAGCCTCTCCTCTCCTCCAAGCCAATCACGCATACTAATAACCATACCGCCATGCTCGGGCAAGCACAGCATTGGGCATAAAAGTTCTCTCGCTCTGTTGTTTCTCATGGGTTTCAACCATCGATCCGCAAGCACCTCATGGAACTCGCAGTCAATTGTCAACGTGTCAATGAGACAGAGCTTGAGGTGCTGGAAGTTCGGCTCCGTGCCCTTCTTGAAGTTACGGGTTGTCATCGGGTCCTGTTGGTAGTTGTAGGCTGCGCGCTTCAAACCAGGGTAATCTGCCAACATCAGGGTCGCCTTGTACTTGGTGATTATGTGGGCGTAAAGGCCAGGCGTCTCAACTGCAGCTCTTTCCATCCAAACATTTGTGTGTCCACCGTACACGGTTAGGAGAACACCCATAATCATTCCAATTCCATATCGTGCATCTAAGTAGGAGAGCATTATTTCTCCGTTGTTTCCACTGCCCGCAGCCAATAATCGACCGCTTTTATCGCGAAGTGATGGATTCATCGTATCGCCAGTATTTGCCGGCACCGTTGCTATGACAGCACTTAAGCACGCCATCTGATGCATGATCGTCCTATGGCTCATCACAACTCCACGTAAATCTCCCGTAGGAGCTCGCGAGAATTCAATATATGCCAGATCAGGCACTGATAATGCCGGTACCTCTTCCTTCTTTTTAGGATGCCAGCTGCCAAACTCGTTTGTCTTCCACCATTCAACTCCACGAGGCCATTGCAGTTTCGCCTGCGTAATGTCTCGCTGGAAGGCTTTCAAGTTGTTATCAGTCGTCAGCGCCAAATGAGCTTGAGTTGAAGTAAGTATCGTATTGAGCTTTGGGTAGTCGTCAAGGTCGTTGATTGGGACTGCTACCACTCCAGCAATGAAGCATCCCAGAAGTGCAATCGCAAAATCAATGATCTCAGACTCGCGATAAATGAGAGCCACCCTGTCACCTCGGTATAGAGAACTCTTGTCGCGAATGACTTGTGCGACCTTTTCCGCACGACTGGCTAGCTTTTCCCATGTTATAGACGCTATCTCCTTGCCCTTGCTATCAAGCACCCAGTATGCCGGAAGTCTACCGGAAGTCCGACTGCGGTGTCTTAGAACAGCCGCAATATTGTCAAACTTCGACATTGGCGTATTACTGTCGTGAGGATCATAAACGGCAAATGGGACGTCTCTTGGCTCTAACGGCATCTGATAGTCGAGAGCATCTGGTGGTGGTAGATCGCTAGTGGTGAGCATAGGTGGCGCCATGCCCGCTGTTGGCGAGAAGGCGTCAGTTGCCGAGTATCTCTGAGGTCCACCCTCGTATCCAGTTCCTGGCTGCTGATCATATGCTTGTTGGCCTGCAAAGTCATGGAAGTACTGCTGAGAATCCAACATCGTGCCTGCGCGGCTATCATCATACATCATCGTTCCTCCTTGAGAAGGTCCATACAACATTGTCCCCGCCTGATTATGAACATAATCAGGGTTGTGCTCTTGAAGTCCTTCTTGCCTATCGGGGTTATATGCATAATTTGCGCCGGACGCCATTGTCACCGTCTGATCGCTTTGGTTGGCAGGATACGAAGGAGTGCCAATTTCGTCTATGTAGAGAGAGTTTTTCTTGGGGAAGTGTGGCGGTGATGGATCTGGATAGTCTCCCGCTGCTGGAGCTGGAGGCTCGCGAATAGCTGGAATTGATGCGTTTGGTACCAAATCCGCATTGTAAGCTTGGTATTGCGGTTTCGGAGGCACAGAAGACTGCATTGAATAACGTGCTGGTGACTGCGGAGCGGCATTGGGAGATTGCCAGTATCCTTCAGGATGGGCCGACTGCGTCAAACTATCATTCTGTCCAGCTTGGAAAGACGTTGATCGTGAACTGGTGAAAGAGGGATGTAATGTGTTGTCTGGCGTGTGAATTCGAAGACCGGGTCTTCCGTCTTGAATTGAAGGCGCCAGAAACTGGTTGAACAAAAGAGTGCGGCGCTTCTGGTATCTAACAATGGTTATCAGTTATCCTGCATTCTCAAATAATGCCTTCATGGTAGCGATTCGGCTCATTGCATTGCAGCAACTTGGAGCAGCAATCTGGAGCTACGCACCCTTTTTGTGTGATGTCTCCATCCTAGCAAATGTTAGCATAGAGTTCGTGGGCGAATGCAATGTACAAGAACATGAATTGGGATCGCTCCCTTAGAGCTTGGGAAGGCATACCTCCAGCTCTTGCTCGAGCTCCTCTAGCCTTGCCCGAAGCTCTGGATTCTCTGCACCCTCCATATTGAGCTATGCGAATACTATTACGGTTACTCGGTGTTTCGGGCGCTCGTGAGAGCGCGACAACCGGCTGAACGTGCACTTTAGACGGCGTCAACCACGCCGCGGTGAGAGCGAGCGCGAAAGAGAAAGAGTGTAAGATGCCGATGCGCGTGAGAATAAAGATGGCAGACGGAGTTTTCAATATGTCTCGCTATAAAAGAATGAATATATGCAGCGGGCTACTGTCTTCATGCTGTGCGGAAGAGCTCTGTACTTAGACCTCGAGGCGCCAAAACTCGCTGCCGCCACGACCGCCCGTGCGGCCAACTGCTTATGATGTCGTTTCCAGCCTAAGAATTAAGGTTGTTCTGCATAAACGGGGCTGGGCTAAACTCCTTTGGCATATGCGGGGACCACCACAACAACCCCAGATTCCACATCGTGACGTCTCGGTCCCTGAGGCCTAAAACACCAGAAATACACATGACTGCAGCCGTTTACTGTAAGATTAGTTGCAATTACTCGTACCGAGTACGAAGAGCTTAATTTCCAGATACGAAGTAATGGGCTTCACCATCGCTACATGTCGAATGTTTAGTGAACCACAAATGGCCACCACTACTGCGCCGTTGTTCTCAGATAAGGTATAGATCAAATTCAGGAGAAGTCGATTTCAATGATTCTCAGTTCAAATTGGTATATTAGCGACAGTGTAGACAGCGTCCGTCCAAAATCAGATCCACAAAAAATTTCACGCCAAAAATATTACTCCAGAACTCCTCCCAAATGCTGATAAGTAGTTCAATACTCAAATAACCATCAGCTGCGGCAATCTATCTCTCCACACACGTTTCTCCAAGTCCTATTTACGCGGCGTAAAACCAGTATCTGTGGCTTGTTAGCACCACTGCCAGCCATCAGAAGGATCATTATGAAGGGAACTTACTCAGCTGCATACTGCACTTCAAAAGCCGCCGGCATCCCGGTGCACGTTTTAGGTGGATTACCACCAGCAGTGTTCAGCCTGTAGACCTCCTGCAAGTTGCCAATGGAGCCCTTATCACTAAGCTTCAACCACGGAGCGGCACCATCGCCCTTACCACCCTGACCGGGGCTTGCGTATTTGGGGGCCAGTACAGCAGCGTCCTTCTTACACGCAATAGTGCCGATCTTATCTTTCGTGGTGTCGAGATTGAAGAATGGGACACCATCTGGAGTAAAGAAGTGGTCGCCTGAGATGAGGAGATTGGCTGGATTTGGGCGAGCCTTTTGCGGTGATGCTATGAAGGCCGTTGGGAGATTGAACTGCAGAGCAAATTTGGTGAGGGTAGAGAGCGCATCTGCATTGTTGGCTGCGAGGCAGTTGGCGTTGTACAGTGTCGCCACGGCACCGTTTGCAACTGGAATGGCAGTGGCATTGGCAGTGTCGCAGGTATAGTTCTGGGTGCCGCGGCCGATGGCAACATGCTTCAGGACAAGACCTGGTGACGGGCTGGGTAATGGCTCGGAGGCTGGGGCAAGATGTTAGTCTATCTGATAAGTGATGCTGCTATGTCTGAAGCTTACTGAGAGGCTGCACTGCGTTATTCAGATCACAAGTCGGGGCGACACCCGCTGTCTTCTGTTGTCCCACACACTTCACTAATGACCTGAAGTATGTGGTGATAGCGCCGGTATCTTGGTTCGCTACTGGTAGCCAGGCGTCATAAGTTGGGGCAGCGATGGCGATCGGCGCCAGCGCGGCGAGCCATATTGAGAAACGCATTTTACGTGTCGTAAGTCGCAGCTGTTCTGTTTGGTGGAAGAGTTGCTCGTATTTGCTTTCCTTGAAGAACGAAAAACCCAAGTCTCCACGATGTTACTTATGAAATAACAGGAAATAGACTAAGAAAAAACGACGAAGAAAGGGTTGTCGAAGAGAGTGAGAGTAGATGATATGGATGAGGAGTGAAAGAACAGCCACTTATTGATGAAGGGAATTTCTATGCTATCTTATATTCCCAACAGCGCGAAGCGCCTGCGGTTTGCGACATGAATATCTGTCGCCAATGTACTGTACTAAGCCATGTTTCAGTGGCTCTGTGGCCCCGAGATTATCCAGGATCTATAAATGGCGGAACAGGCATTGGAGAGTACGTCGCAAACTGCAGAGTACAGCAGAACTGCGGTGGGTAGCCGTCGAATCTTGGACGACGCTTGAAGAATGGCCAACGCGGATCTGGTTGGAGCTCAAGGTGTCCTCTTGGAACTCCGCGATTGGCTGACATTTTAAGATTGGCGCTTGCATGGTGGTTGCCATTGTGGTGGCTGGCCATTCGTGCGCTTTGATTGGTTTATTTGAAGGATGACATGCAGACTTAGCGGCGGAATGTAACCCACCTAAGCGCCAACTTTAAAAGGCTTGGCATAATTTAGCCGCCCTGGCCGCTATGTGGTGGCCATCATTGCCCAGCGTATGGCTCTCAGCGCGTCTGAGTCCTTGGCAAGACTGAGAGTTTAACGATGACTCTGGACGAGATGCTAAATCGATCCATCTTGACAGAGGACCGGACTACGTTTCCCACCACGTTTACTTTGACGTGAGGGCAGACAAAGAGGCGAAGTGATGGTTTTCGACTGCGCTTTTGTGAGAACTGAAGTTTTTTCGCACATAAACAATATTACGTTCTGTTGTGCCTTGCTTCTATGCGCTTGATGGCCAATGAATCTGTGCCATGCAATAGCCGCGCATCTGGCACACCATCGCCGGCCATGGCTTGTGGCTTCTCAACGGCCGGCTATATTTAGACGATTCCTAAATGGTGAAGAAGCGCGTGTGCGGCAGAGTCGGCCTGAGCCATCAAATCTCGTCCTGTATTTTGCCAATACTTATCCGGCCACGAATTGTCGGTATTAGAGAGTTGACGCGGTGCATGTATACTTCCTCATGCTGCACGCCTTGGTGGTTCGCTGTTGTCGAGGATTCTGCAACCAGTATCTACTCGAGGCATTGTTTTATCGGTGTAACCAATGGAGAATGGAAAGACTGGACTTCGTAAAAATAGATAGCGTAATTGATTACACCATTAGACAATCTAAGCTCAACGGGGTGGGTAGCGCTTCGGTTGTCACTAGCTGTGTCATTGCACGTAAAGCAGTTATATTATATTTTAGCGAGATCACATGCAAAAATAACCGTCATTAACCTAATCGTGAAGGTTACAACCTTCAGACTTGGGCTAACCGTATAAACTAACTTCGACATGCCCAAATCGAACCGGTTCCGAACCGCCCAACGCTGAGGCACTCTATCATGATTGTTTACTATGACGAATCCAATTGTTATGGCGTCGAAGCTTAGCGGAGACCGGCAATACCAGTGTTCTCCTGTTATGGAACTGGTTGTAAGGCTTGAGAATGAGATGTTTTGAGATGGCCGTTTCGGCGGTGTCATTCGGATCTGATAACAATTCAACAGTGGGGCACTCCAGCTTCTCTAGGAGACGTTCGGGACCCGTTGCATGCCGCGGCTTTGAAGTTAGCTCTGCGTCCACTTTCTTGTAAAACACCATAGACATGTTGATATAGTGGTTTTTTGACTGCACTTAACATAAAATTCTTGAAGTTCTTGGTTCTCGCATCAGAACCAGATGCTCTAGACACTGAGAGGGTGTGCGCGGAGCACCGCGCGGCACGCCACCACCATGCCGATTTGTCATTGATAACAGGTACCGTACACTAAGAGGTCGCCGACGACGCGATGCCAAGTCCGATAGGTCAATGAGCTTGGGAAGCGTCAGTAATCGCAGCTGAGGTGCACGCGATACCCTTCCTCCTATGCGTCAAACGTACGCCCATCCATTTTGTTTCTAAATGTGATTGAGCTCTACCGCTCTTGTACCTGCAATCAATGCAATCCTATACGCACACTACTACAGTACAAAGCGCCTCCTGGGTCGACAGCAACGACGACGGCCTCAACAGAAGGAGCTCTCCACCTTAACTGCCACAACCCGTTGCCACGGCTGCGAGAGAGATCTAAATCGCCGCGATGGACCACGATCTACGCCACAGCATTACGATGCATCCACATCCGTTCCATCTCCACAACCACCGGCCAGAGTCGACGCGGTCAGGCCACGGCGGATACCGCACGCCTGTCGCCCCCCCTCAGGCAAAAGCGTCTGCCGTTGAGGTCGAGCCAGCAGGAGATATTCACGACCCCGTCGCCCGCCATGTATTGCATCCAGATGTCGAAGGCCGAAAGCCACCGAGTTACACAGCGGAGAACGACCCATACGACCTCGGTTCGCGATATAAGAGTACGTCTGAGATTGAAGCCATACGTGCCAACACAAGCAGGAAGAGGGACGGATGTGGGCCTTTGACGCTCACCAAGGATGCCTCCCGCGCAAGGAAGATTCGGTGCTTCTACCAGGCGCAGAACGAGAACATCGAGCGACTTCTCAAGCCTGTTGATTCGCATCGCGAGGAGGCCAGGCAAGCAGACTCCGACAATCATCTCAAGTTTCAAATAGCTGTGTGGGGATCGTTCACCGCCAACGTGGTTCTTGCTGGTTTGCAGCTCTACGGTGCCATCTCGTCTGGATCTCTGTCCCTCTTTACAACCATGGCCGATGCTATCTTCGATCCTCTCAGCAACGTCACTCTTATCCTCACGAACAGAGCTGTCTCGCGCGTGAATCCAAGAAAGTTCCCATCAGGAAAGGCCCGATTGGAGACGGTCGGCAATATCGTTTTCTGCTTTATTATGTGTGCGGTCTCATTCATCATCATCGCCTTCTCTGCCAAGGATCTTGCCGACGGCCAGGTAGAAGAGACAAACGTTTTCCACCTTCCAGCTATCATCGCTGTTGCCATTGCCTTCGTCACCAAGTTCGCGCTCTTCCTTTACTGTTGGGCATTGAAGGACCAGTACTCCCAGATCGACATTCTCTGGCAAGACCACCGCAACGACCTTGTTATCAACGGCTTCGGTATCTTAACCTCAGTCGGCGGTAGTAAGCTGAAATGGTACATCGATCCGATCGGCGCCATCGTCCTCTCGCTTCTCATCTCTGCAATCTGGCTCCGAACTGCCTTCTCCGAGTTCATGCTCTTGGTCGGTGTCAGTGGACCAGTTGACATGCACCAGCTCCTCACCTACACCTGCTTGATGCATAGCCCTGATATCATCGCCATCGACACTGTTAGATGCTATCACAGCGGACCGAGGCTCATTGCTGAGGTCGATGTTGTCATGAGCCCGGCGATGAGCTTAAGAGAGACTCATGATATTGCTGAGGAGCTGCAGATCAAGATTGAGAGCTTGCCTGATATTGAGAGAGCTTATGTGCATGTAGATTATGAGACGACTCATAAGCCTGAGCATGCTTTCAAGAAGGACTTGTAATGCTTAAGCTAGACTTTGCGTTAGGTCACGAAAGATCAGTTGCTGGATATGGCGTTCGGAATGGTGCAGAAACAATGCTGGAGAGGTGCATTAACTACCTGATTCAACCTATGATAGACCACAAATAAAAACGAACTGAAATCTCCGGACACCGACTTGAAGGATGCGTACGTCCTCGTGTTTTCTTGCTCAGATGTTCACTAAGCCAGCTAACATAAGTACACCTCTCAAGCTCACCTCCCCGCATCGCCGCATGGAAGTGAGCGAAATAGCTGAGCACCAAACATGTACATTCTGTTTACAGGTGAGAAATCTCATGAGCCCCTATCTGTGCATGCCATATCATGAGGTTTGGCAGCGTAAGAACAACTCCTTCGTCTCACGAAACAATACCGCACGCTGGGAAGAAGGTCACAGGAGTAAATGGCCTACGAGACTATCATCGAAGGAGGGTTTGGCCTTGCAAGCTGAGACTCTGACGCCGTAATAATTCCACATGCGAAGTCGAAGATGGCGAGTTCTTATTGACTGCACTTTCACGGAGTTAGGGCGGATCATCAAATTTCGGCTTAAGTGGGATGTGAGGTCCCACTTAGACAACAGATGGGTGCTATTGTGAAGAGGACAACGATGTCGGATTACAAAATAAATGACATTCTAAGTGCAGTATGGCATAATTATATGTGCACCTAACTAGGCTCAGAGGAAGCAGTCGCATTCACAGTACGCAATAATTCCGGAGAATGTATGACCGAGCGCTGCAAAGCTACATGCGTCGTGCCTGCGCCAGTCGAGGATTCGAAGCCGCGGGATACATCATCGGAGCCCGGCAAACTATGAAGTAGCGCGGTACAAGCCAGACATCACCGGCATGATAGAGGAAAAAATTGAAGTCGGAGAATTAGTCCAAGTTTGACCATTGCCAAACATGCCAGAAGGAACATAAGCTTAATGCCCACTACGATAAGCTCATTGTAGCATCCTTAATCTCGATGCGGCTTCCTTACGCTCCAAGAATGCCCGCTCACGACTTGACCAGATACGTTGCAGTCCGCTCATCCAAGTCCACATTATCACTCCCCATCCACATATAAAGCCTTAATAGCACAAGTACCATCAGCTCAACACTTCATTCCTACACCCACCCGCCACATTGGCACATATATGGACTCCACCACGCGCAAATACTCGCACTCATCCCTTACAGCCTCAAAAATGGAAACCTGCTACACTCTCCGTCGCGGAATGTGCGAGGAAGCCTGCTATGCATGCCCAATTCTCTCTCACCCAGCGCTACGGACGACAAAGTCGGCGGTGCAAGCATTAGCAGCAGTTCAAGCAAGTTACCACTGTCCCAATCCGCTCAAGGTGCCTGAAATACAACAACTCGTACGAGAACACGGTACATTCCGCATTGCGTGGTGTTGACTGTTGGGTTTGGGGAGTGGTTGGTAACTGCCCAAAACAGCTAGGTTTCACAACATTCGTCCCCACAGTGCATAGCCAGCCATATCTCGATATCTTTGGAATCGCCGGGGTGCTCCGAGGCCGCAGTTTAGTGCCGAAGTGTCAAGCACGCTGAATTTTGATACCCCCTTGTGAAGGAGTGTCGTCGGGAGGAAAGATCGAGTGAGTGTCCAGAAGAAATACAGGTTGCTAAGGGTCCTTATAGCTGTGCATGGCCAGAATTGCGAGGACGACAAAGCACCGTGGATTAGTTAACGTTCAAGCGCCTTCATTATTATCTATATACACTTCTCATCCCAATCAATGCCAGCTTGCCAACAGCCAAGATGCTGCCCAAACGCCATTGTATCATTCCGTGGTATCTCCCTTTCAAATGCCCATCCCAAATGCTCCTCTATGCTATGTCCCATACCTACTGTCCTTCTAACCCTCTGCCATATCGTTAAAAATATACGTGGCTGGCTCAATATATAGTTCTGCCCATAATCTATCCCAGCAAAGAAGCAATGTTCATCTTATCCGCCAATCTCTCCGTCGTGCTTGGTCTCGCAGTGTGTGCCGGTGGTCGCTGGTAACGTGGTGTCTGATAGGTATCTCTGTTGTACGTCGATGGCAGGGCAGCTTGTTGTGGCTGGTAGCCGCCGTTGAAGTATTGTGGCGGGCCTGGTTGGCACACCGACACTGATGGCAGCGGGCGACTTGGCTCGGGCACACGCCTGGCAGCTGCCTTCTGAGCACGCTTTGGCATGTACGAAGATGTCGGCCTTGGTTGAGTTGGTGCATAGGTGGCAACAGATTCGTATGGCTGAGCTGAGCGTGGACGGTAGCTCTCATACTGACGCTCCGACTCCACTCTAGGAGGCGACTGTGGATAAGCTCGCCTGAGTTGTTGCTGAGGACGACGATACGATGGTGCGGTTGCATAGGATGGTGGTGGATATGCTTGCGGTGGATGAGAGTAGACTGGTTCCTGTCTTGCCTCGGGGAGCTCAGGACGTTCTGGCCTGGCGTAAGGATGGAAATAGTGACCTCTCCTAGAAGGTTTTTGCTCCTGGAGGTAGCGAGTGTGGTAGCTGCTGGAGTGTGCCTCGACATCTGCATGTAACGTTGGAGCATTGAGCTGCAACATAGGCAGACTTGGTCTGCGGCCGCGGGATTGTGGGAGGATGAGAGGTGGAAGCTCTAGTGGTGGTGAGTTGTGAGCCCTTGAGTAAGGAGAGTTCTCGTTGTCGGAGACGAGGGAGGGAGGAGCAGAGTCAATTCTGGAAGCCTCAGAGTTAACTGGAGAAGGCAAAGGGTTATCGATGATACGATGGTTGGAGAAGTTGGACTGCGAGCCGAGGGTAAGTGGTTGATGGCGGCGGGCATAAGATTGATCATGTTGTTGTTGTTGTTGTTGCCTCTCATCGCCAGTCTCGCCACGTCCTTCTGGCCTCTTGCTCGTGTCATTGAGTCTCCTCCTTCTGTTCAGGCTTCCATTCCACCAATTTTTGACAGCGTTGTCACTGCGTCCATTGAGACGTCTGGCGATGTCGGCCCATTTCTTTCCATGTATCCCAACAAGGACCTCAATTAAAGCTCCCTCATCTGCGGTAATTGGCTCGTGCACCAAAGATGGTTTTAGATTTTGGTGATATCTCTCACGGCATTGCTTTGGCGAGCGTGAGCCGATGATTTGCGCTATAGTAACCCAGTTGAGCGGGCCATTTTGCTGTACGAGGTGCATGAGACGCTGATCCTCTTGCTGGGACCAAGGTCCACGACGGTGGTGGTTCATTGTGAAAGTTGTAGTTTTAAAACGGTGAGTAGAATTGAAGATTGACCGCAGAGGCTGCGTTGGTCGTGCTTCGACGACGATGTACCCAGATATTAAAAATCTGATGCAATGGATTGATAATACCCGGGAAGAAGCTTGGAGTTGCCGTTATCCTTCTTGGCTGTTGACAGATGCCAGTCAAGATAGACAGAAACCGGGAAGCTAGGTGGGAATCCGCCTGTCGGCACGTTGACAGGAAGCCAATTGGTAAGCGAGTCTGGTAATGGTGACTGATATTGGTGATCCGGTGACGACGGATATGTACGGAGGAAGAGAGGAAGTTTGTGGTTAAGGAATATAATACGAGTGACTCGTGGGTGATGATAGTTAAACCAAGTTCCGGATTCAGGCGGAAGAGGGAAGCGGTTGGAGAGACGGCGGCAGGCCCGTCCTTTTGATCGCGGATGAAGAGCGGAGGGGGATAGACACGGGGTGATATCGGGCTTGGTGGTCGCCGACTAATGGCAAGCCACGCGGTAGGTCATAGGTGCAAGAGTGGGATGGGCACTTTCTGGGCACTCGCGTGGGAAAGTGCAAGCCAGTACGGGGTGTAAGGAGTGATTCCAGCCAACGCAGGTTTGAGCGGTAAGGAGGAAAGAGCGGGATCTGGAAGGAAGGGCGTTAGAAAGTGAGCTATGGTGGGACCGACCAGGCAGTTTGCAGGCAGTCCCTGTGGAGGGGGCCCCAACATGGGTTCCTGTGATTACCCAGAATTCCAGAAATAAGGTCGAGGGCCGTTAAAAAACGTGGCGGGTGGAGCCATCGCAGAAAGCTAAACCGCTCTAAGGGAGTGGAATTTACATCGGAAGCGAGGTCACTGCCACAAGTCTAACGGGAATTGTGCTGTCTAACCAGGATAAAGCCCGGGAACGAAATCACTTTCCTGGACTCCATGGGGGAGATTTGGGAACAGTACCGTTGTGGGACTGCGGCGCTTTGCACATGGATCAGCATTTACGTATAGACACCCAAAGCAGGCAAGCGCTCATTCCCCAAGTGGATTCACGAGATGCAAATGAGGCGATATTAGTGGGGGTTCATGCAAATATTGGACGCCGATGAGAGGAGAATGGGCCTGGAGTGGGGTCGCCCTCAGGGCACTACTGGCCCGCGAACAACGAGATTTGCGATGCCTGCACTGGGAGCACCGATCACCAATCCTGGTCCTCCAGTCTGAATCGGGTTTAGTCGTTTCCTTCTGGTGGCTCATCCTGCTCTAGTTGACAATCGTCAGCTCTAAATCGGGTTCGCCCAGAGGCTGATCAGCATTGG
>RCNJ01000206.1_pt1 | contig 41315 bp, 26 predicted proteins | sample 2041171 | NCBI WGS metagenome assembly RCNJ01 (sample SAMN09708213, study PRJNA481090) | feces metagenome | biome: feces | host: Pygoscelis adeliae | place: Antarctica: Rookery Lake | collected 2010-03-01 | reverse complement strand
TGTCCTCGACTGTCGATAGATTGGGGTTATGCCTTCCCTAGGCCGCTTCTCACTCCGTACGAAGCGCTCATTGTGCTCGGAGTCAAGAGCGACTGGAAAGAGAAGGGAGATGTTTATCCCATGGACTACTATGGGAAGGAGGGACTGGGGAGAGTCAAGGCCGGAGAATGCGCAAAGGCATGAGAAAATGTATCACACCATTACGATGTCGACACACTTACCAATCAGCGAAAGATGGATGGTAAACGAGTGCAAGGGGAGGAAGATGCTGATGATTGCTTCAGCCACAGCGAACCCATGGCGCCAAGATAGAGCAACGTAAGGTCGAGGGGAGGGATTTCAGCTCTTGATATGGCCTGCACAGCACACACCGGCCGTCAGGACTTCTTTCGAGGCGGATCGAGGAGGAGAAGAGCCACGCCGCGCCAGGTAAAGCGTTAGAAATTGGAGTACGCTAGACATGTATTGAGTGTTTGGCGACCTGGTCCATGTACAGAGAAAGACACTCAAAAGCCAGCTTCGTTCCTTTCCTCTAGCATATCGCAGGCACAACAATGCCGTCTCCTTCAAGCATGCCAATATATTCGTCCGCTTGATGCTAAAGCTGCGTCCTGAGATCTAGACTTCGTCTTACGTCCCAGATTGCTTGGAGATCTTGGCATCGTGAGCTTGACTAATGCCCAGCTTTTATCTCGATTTATATTGGATGGCGATACCTAAACAGACCGCCTTTACTTTATTTTTCATCTCAGCAACCACGTTCCACCATCAATGGCCAAAAAACCTTTATAAACCCTCTCCTGACCCTGACCATGTTATCTTCCAATGTTAAGCATTTTGTGACCCCTTGTCGTCCATATTGAGTTTGCTCTGCAGTAGGCGCATCGTCGAATCATCGACCTGCCATCTCAAACGTGCTTGGCGGCAGAACATCGGACCCGGCACTGCGACTGCGGTATGACGGAATAATCTCGGCCAGGGGTACACCGTTCACCAGTCCACGCACTCCAAACACCAAGCAATTGAACGCCGTAACCTTGCTCTCTACTCATTCCGAAAGTCGAGATACCCTCATCGTTCATCTAGCTTCGTGTTGGGGAAATAGCTGCGCGAGAAACAAACTCTACCACGAAAACTGCCACGAATCATTCCTATCAAGAACTTGGGTTTAGCGTAGCCGCGAGCTATCCACTACTTCTACCTCGCCGCCACGCGCATAACTTGAACTTCGACGACCCGACAGAGGGAAACGATAAGGAAAAGTAACTCGAGAAAATCGCGAGACTGGAGAAGGGAGCGCAATACGCTCCTATAGCTCTTACCTCACATTTACGACAGCGGTCACACTTGCGTAGAGACAAAGCGCAAACGGACAACGCTGAGAATACAAAGAATAGTTGGGAACTTCTAGAACTTACCTTCGGAGCAGGAGAGGATAGAGATCTTGAGAAGGGAGGCGCAGAAGAGTATACAAGGTCGGATAGAGAAGAAAGATCCGACGAGAAAAAAGAAGTAAAGAGAGAAGTAAAGAGAAGAGCATTAAAAGAGGCGTTCGAGATGAAGTTCTCCCACAGCATCCAGTTCAATGCGGTGCCGGATTGGGGCGATAAGTATATTGCTTATAGCAATTTGAAGAAGCTGTATGTTTTACGTTCCTCCTCTCCACCCTCCGTCCACCTTCCCACGTCACAGGTTGCTAACCGTTGCCTCGCACAGTATCTTCCAACTCGAAAAGAACATCCACCAACCCAACGCCCCACCTGACGCAGAAGCCTCACCATTGCTTCGCGGCGGCTCGGACCCTGATACGATATTCACCCGTGCGCTAGACTCCGAGCTCGAGAAGATCGTCCAATTCTACCAGAAAAAGGAAGTAGAAATCTTCCACGAAGTCGAAGAGCTGCTCCCAGACGCAGAAGAATATGAAAGCGACACGCAAGGCCGCCATCCCAACCTCGAAGGGTTTGATGGACCGCCATCAGAGGGATCGCGTCCAGGCCAACTGATGCGCAACTCCTTCGCTGGCATTGGTGGAGCGCTAGGCATGAGCGGGAAGAGGAGGAGGAGTTCCGCACAGAGTGCATGGGGCACGGATGGGGCCGAGGACAGCGACTCGGGAGACGACGAAGAAACCGGCCTCAACAAGCGTCGATCCCCCGAACTGCAACGCACTCGGACAGCCCCAGATATCGGTGCCTCGGGCGACATGACAAGCTCCATGCCGGATATCAGACGCAGCAGTATCGCCTACGACGACTACGCGGACCACGAATTCGCCGCGCTATTCAGCTCGGGTATCAGCTTGAAGAAGCGCACGACTAACTCTTACGTCTCCCTCTGCGAGCTAAAGTCCTTTATCCAGCTCAACTTCACGGGTTTCAGAAAGGTGCTGAAGAAGTACGACAAGATCCTTGATCGGGAGCTTAAGGATCAATATCTGGAGCAGAGCGTTAAGCCTGCTTATCCGTTTCGGGATGCGACGATGAAGGTCATGGAGGAGCACATTGCCCACATGGAGCAGATTTATGCTAATGTGGTTACGGGGGGGGACATTGGGTTGGCGAGGAAGGAGTTGAGGTTGCATTTGAGAGAGCATGTGGTGTGGGAGCGGAATACAGTTTGGAGGGAGATGATTGGGATTGAGCGGAAGGCGCAGGCTGCAAATATGGGTTTGGGCCGCACACTCCTTGGTGCAGACCACGACCCAGCGCATGCGGGCCGACAGGGAGATTCGGAGGAAGCGGTGGGATCGATGAAGGAACTCAATACCCCGATTGGCAAATACCGCTGTCCGTCGTGGCTGTTCAGCCGGAGCATGTTCACCCTCCTCACCATCATCGCCATCTTCTTCGCCCTTCTCTTCGTGCCGATCATGGATAAGCCGGAGCAGCAAAACTGTCTCGCTATGCTTGTCTTCGTCTCCCTCCTCTGGGCCACCGAGGTCATTCCGCTGTTCGTCACCAGTCTGATGATCCCCTTCCTCTGCGTCATCCTCCGCGTCGTGCGCTCCGACGGCGCAGCACCCATCCGCCTCGAAGGAAAGGCAGCAGCGGGGTACATCTTCAGCGCGATGTGGACGCCCGTCATCATGCTCCTCCTCGGCGGCTTCACCGTCGCGGCCGCCTTATCAAAATACGACATCGCGAAGCGGATCTCCCTTCTCGTCCTCTCCAAGGCTGGCACGAGGCCCAGAACTGTGTTGGTAACAAATATGTTCGTCGCCGCTTTCGCCAGCATGTGGATCTCCAATGTCGCGGCCCCGGTGCTGTGTTTCAGTATCATCCAGCCCATGCTAAGGAATTTGCCGCAGGATAGCAATATGTCCAAAGCGCTCATCCTCGGCATCGCGCTAGCGTCTAACGTCGGCGGGATGTTATCCCCCATCGCCTCGCCACAAAACATCATCGCGTTGAGTATCATGGCGCCGCAGCCCAGCTGGGTCGTCTGGTTCTTCATTGCCATTCCCGTCGGCGTCATCTCCATCCTGCTGATCTGGATCCTGCTTCTGATTAGCTTTAAGCCCGGGCGCGGGACTACAATTGTCCCTGTGCGTCCCGTAAAGGATGCGTTCACAGGCGTGCAATGGTTCATCTCCCTCGTCACGATCGGCACGATCGTTTTGTGGTGTGTGAGCCACCAACTCGAAGACGTCTTTGGAGACATGGGCGTCGTCGCTATCATCCCCATGGTGCTGTTTTTTGGCACGGGGATATTGACCAAGGAGGACTTCAACAACTTCCTCTGGACTATTATCATCCTTGCTGCCGGAGGCCTTAGTCTCGGTAAAGCTGTCAACTCCTCCGGCCTCCTGTACACTATTGCGGGTAAAATTACGGCTGGGGTGGAGGGCATGAGTCTCTACGCCGTATTGGTGGTCTTCTCGACTTTGATCCTAGTGGTTGCCACCTTCATCTCGCATACTGTGGCTGCGTTGATTATCCTTCCGCTTGTGCACTCCGTTGGACTGGGTATGGAGGATCCGAGACCGAATCTGTTGGTTATGGGGGGTGCGCTTATGTGCTCTGCGGCGATGGGGTTGCCGACGAGTGGGTTTCCTAATATGAGTAAGTGCTTCCTGATCCGGGTGACGTGGTAATGGGGATGAAGACTAATGGTTGGCAGCTGCTATTATGATGGAAGACAGCCAAACCGGCATCCGGTATCTGCGGGTCAAGCACTTCATCTCCTGCGGTGTGCCGTCAAGTATCGTGACGCTGTTTGTGGTTATCACTGTCGGGTACGGCGCCATGGTTATCGTTGGGCTATAGATCACAGGTTGTTCAACGCAGAGCAAATAGAATGAAAATGCAAAGGGGGGAGGCGGAGCGCGGTGTCAAAAAAAGGCGTAGATGAAGATAAGGATTTGTAGAGCATGCATAGCGTTAGATACCGTAGCTTAGCATGAGTAAATTTATGTCACCCGTTTCGACGATGTCTGGCGCTGTTGATGTTACTGGCATGTTGTTACTTCGTGAATCTCTGCTGTGATGAGCTCTCTCACCACCGTCCGGGGAGTCGGCCCTCGGTATAAGTTATAAGCTCATCGATGTACGATGTAGACAACCCGAAACCAGATTCAGGTCAATGCCCATCACTGTATCGGCCGCCGACCTCTGATACGACCCTGACTTTCACAACGCTCTCCAACGACAGGCCTTCAACATCGGCAGATTGGACCACCCACTACACCATTTCGTGCTGAAACTGCGTGAGGAGGAGCGGCAATTAGTATGACATAGATGAGGAGGATGATGGCTTTCCTACTACGTTCATGGTTGATAGAGAGTATTCCATCCATTACCACCGCACCAAGCGGCCCAAGAAGGAAACTGAGTAGGACACTTGGTGCCGTTATGAAGCTACCCGCCAGATCGAGACCCCACTGTAGTTTTGGGTCAAGATGGCTCAGGACTCCTCATACACGTTTCCCAGTTTTGTAAAGCTGGGACTCACCATCATCAGCATTCCTGCAATGTCGTCAAAATGTGGGGAAAATCCTCCCAAACGAAGAGACTCATAACCGACGACCAGAACAAGCTGAACGAGACGACCATCGAGGCACTCCAGTGCCAGAAAAATGGTTGGATAAGGTTGTGGTCCATTCAGACCTTCCGGCAGGGCAACTTAGCTTAATATAGGCGTTAGGGCGTGTATTGTATATGGAAATCAAAGTCTCAACCTCTTCCAAGATCGGAACTCCAAAAGGTCTTCACCAACGGGCACAAAAGGTCGAAACGGACGGTTCAAAAGGTCGGCGATCAAACGGTCCAATTTCTAGATATCAAAAGGTCAAACGCTTCTCATCGCCGTTGGTCCGTACCGTCCAAATGGCCACGCTGGGATGATTACTATTTGCTGTTTCCACACCGGTAGCGTGCAAAAGTACAATCTCCAGCCAAATAACGCCCTGTCTGACAATGTCAACAACTACAGCTCCAAGTCCAAGGATACTAGAAGCATGCTTCTCAATGAGGGACTTGGAGGCTAAAGACGCTCGGGGCCATGTCATGAAAGGACTTCCAACTTCAAACGCCAGTCGTGCTTGCTGGATTTTGGTTTCACAGGTCAATCTCGCCGTCGATTCGGAAGTCAATCACCACAAGAACTTTGGGCCCAGTCCCTCCTAGGCCTCTTCAGATCTTACGAAGTCCCTTTGCCACAACTCACACCTGGGCAGTTCACATTCAAGATGACATAATCACGATAAGCGTACTGAACAATTATATTGACTCGTGACTGTTGGCTACGATGAGAGCAGGTAGAATTTATCACAAACCCTGCTACACTATCGCTTCTCTCTTTCTTCCACAGATAATCAGAAGTCAGAAAACGCAAAGCACCTCCTCCGGTATCCTATCCACCAATCAGAAAACTCCTAATACAAACTCGCCATGCTCCCCGCCAATCAAACTCGCTAAACTTCTCCCAGTAACAAAAGCAGGTATTCACCCCTCCTGTCAATCACTCCTCGACTTTAGATCAGCTTTCTCCTCTCCTCGGCTATCAACTTCTTCCTCTTCTCGTTCAAATTCTTGGTATAGCAGTTTTTGCAGTAACCAAGTGGGTCGTCCTCTTGGAACTTCCAGCGTGTGTTATGCCAATCGTTGGGTCTCTCGAATTTCGAGCGACCGCAGAGTGAACACAAGATGAGCTTGTCACTCTCTATTGGTTGACGGAGAGGGCGTTTGCGGGTGCGTTGTGGTGCAGCACCCTCGCCGTTCTGTGGTGGCTGGCGATGTTGGCGGGCAGGAGCACTTGGTGGAGAAGGCTGGACGCTGTTTCTGTCTGGTGCGCCAGTGTGTTTGGAGAAATCGTATAGGTACTGGTGATATTGATGTGGTTGCTGTGCCGCAGAAACCCGCATTCCGTGTCCATCAGGTATGGCAAGGTCGTTCGAAAAATCTTGTGGATACTGGTGATGTTGCTGCGGTCGGTATGGGCCCAAAGTTTCCATCATGCGACCCAGTGGTGCTCGGATACGGCTCATATCTTCTGCCAATGGGCGACGGAGCTGTAAGTTTTGCTGACCAGATAGAGAAGTGTAAGGCGCAGAATTCTGGATTCTGACGTCGTAAGGCATCGCATAGTGGTTCCGATGACCCATACCAGCATTGCCTTCACTCATGTGCTCAGAGTATGGCGCAACATTCTGGATTCTGTCGTCGTAAGGCATCGTATGGTGGTGCTGATGACCCATACCAGCATTGCTCCCACTCATGTACTCAGAGTATGGCGCAACATTCTGGATTCTGTCGTCGTATGGCATCGCATAGTGGTTCTGATGACCCATACCAGCATTGCCCTCACTCATGTGCTCAGCGTATGGCGCAACATTCTGGATTCTGTCGTTGTAAGGCATCGCATAATGGTTCTGATGACCTAAACCAGCATTTCTCCTCCCGATCTGCTCGATCCTATCGTCGTATGGCATGGCATAGTTGTTTTGATGACCCATACCAACATTGCTCTCTCCGATCTGCTCGATTCTGTCGTCGTATGGCATCGCATAATTGTTTTGATGACCCAGACCAGCATTGCTCTCTCCGATCTGCTCGACTCTGTCGTCGTATGGCATCGGGTTATCATTCTGATACCCCATACCAGTATTGGTCTCTTTTATCAACTTGATTATGTCCTTGTATGACATGGCAGCCTGGTTTTGAAGAGATAGAGCCTCATTCCTCTCAACAATCTGCTCCACGTTGACAACCACACCCTTTTGTCTCTGCGCATACTCCCAGCGCCATGATACGGCACAGTAATCAAATCCAGCTTTGGCCATGAACTTGAGAGATTTGTACCATTCGCCACCTACAGCTGCCTTGAGGCGTCCACATAGGTCGCATGTTATCTTATCGGCGTTGGCCTTGGGCTGACCGCGACAGCTTGGTTGTGCATGTGGTTGTTGTTGTGGTTGCTCGTATTGTTGCTGGTTAGGCTCATGGTGTGGCTGGGCATGTAGCTGGGCATGTGCATAAGCGTCGTCTGGAGCCTGTTGTGGTGCGAATTGCTGAGCATGTGGTTGGATGTGTTTTCGAATGCGCTGTTCAGCGTCTGATTGAGGAGCTGGTTGTGGATTCTCCCCATGTGGTGGTTGGTATAATTCCTGGTCTTGCATAGATGGTTGGTCGGCTTCGCCTGGCTCGCGTGGCAGATCCTCACTTGACTGTGGCAGCTTCATCGCAGCGACAAAGCCCTCATCCTGCTTTCTCTCCCTAGAAAAGCTATTGCTGTAGTTCTTGATTGGAGTGTAAAGCTGGTGATGATATCCACGGGGTGGTAACTGTTGAGGAGCCATGGTGAAAGGATAAGGCAAAGACGCACTTGGCATTGGAGTACTCGATGTTGAAAGAACTGATGTTGGAGGACCTGAACCTGGAAAGATATGAAGTTGGGCTGAAGGGCGCGCGATCACTCTCATCTGAATCAATGGCGAGTATCCAAATGCGGTGTCCCTGAGACCTGGGCTCGGAGTGATGGCCTCAGGCAGATCTTCACGGCAGCATAAGCATTTGCAATATGCATGCCGATGATGCCTGGCAGCGGCGGAACCGGGGTTCACAGAGATTTCTTGGGTCATCGGATAAGGTACCGGATGCAGCTGGTCTATCGATTTCCCGGTGAATTTCACGTGGTGCCAGGATGGGGGTAGTGGATGGTCCTGATCTTCGGACGTTAAAAAACCTGGCGTTCAAGAGCGTTGCGTAGGTGGGAGAGGCTAAAGTTGGGCGGCACGTACGACCCATACGGATTATACGAATTATAAGGATCCTGCGACATCTTGCACAGATGCGCGGCAACTGTGGTATGTATCGTAGTGGTGTCTCGTCGGTCCGGGAATCAACGTCGTTGGTTATGGTCCTGTCGCAACGTCGACGGCGGCCACGAACATACTTTAAAAGGTGCCAACCGCGCTAATTGCACCGTGGCCAAGTTTTTCGCTTCATTTTAGTCCTCGACATGGCATTGCGGCTGGCTGTCGCGGCTGGTGTTATTGTTTGGCCATTTCCCTCCTCGTTGAGGCACGGCAAACGTTGACACCAGCCGCAGCTGGTGAACAAGAGCTGTCAACTCCGAACCGCAGCCGAGAGAACATGCAAATCGAATTTCAAAGTTGAAAATACTGAGCAGGAATTGGCTAGCACGATTGCTGGCAGACTAACTATTGACTTGTTTGTTGAGAATTTCAACGTGCCACCAGTCAAAAGAGGGTCCCAGATGAATGAGGAAGCGATTGCAATTACAAGCTCGACTCTAAACATCTGTTGGCCGCATGACCTTGGGGATTCAGGTTCAAGATGGCAACTCTGAGATCTTTTACTGAATGACAGAGCTTATGACATCCCCTACGAACCTATAGGGCGCCTAAAAGATGGGCTTCGGAAAAAGCGACACTTGTGAGAACCACTAGACTTCCACAGTGACTCTGGCCTGCTGTATGCCACTCAGCCGTCAAAATACATATACATCGAGATTAGATCAGCATAGTGATTTCACCGATAAAAAGCTCGGAACTCGAGCTATGCACGACTCCGTGCGCCTAAGGAAAGAGGATGCCAGACAGACGCAAACCTGCTGATGGCTACTTGGCCACACCCAAGCTCCACTCGAATCCTCGGCGACCATTTACGAAGTCACCTTGAGATCGCAGACCGCGAAACATCCGCCGTATCTCTCGTCCCGGCTTTTTGCCGTGAAATCTGGCATGATCGTTAGTGGCGCTGCGGCAATATAAGATACGGAATGTCAACACTAGTCGAATCCTCGTTGGCCCAGCAGATTCCACCTAGCAGACAGGCCAGAACGCCTACGAATTCGAAGTGGTTGAGCAAGAAGAGGTCGATGGGACATTCTCAGGTCTGGGTCCTTGCCTGTTTGCATAGTCTTCACTAAAGGTAAAGGCCGATGGTGTGGAGGAAGGGGTTCGGAGGCTTATCGATAACTAGATCGGCAGAGCGAGCCCGCGAATGTATCGAACCGACAAAAGTTAATAGTCAATCAATAGTGCGGCCAGCGATTAGAGGTGTTTGCATGGTAGGGGGAAGGGATGTGGTTATACGGAATACGCTGAGGAGACGTTGACCTGCCAAGCTCGGGAAAATGTATTCCCGAAGTGCGAAGCAATCACGCTGATCACGAACTAATCACGACAAGCAGATACTTGTAAGCATTTTCCCATCAGAACAAGCAAAATGTCGAGCAAATATAGCGTCGCATTATCTACATCGTGCTAAGCACCACGTATGTAACTAGCTACTAAATATTGCTTATCTCCATCAGCCCTCAGATTAAAACATCAAAACTGCGAAACCATGACCGCCAAAATTGTGATGAAGATACGAAAGTGGAAAGAGCCTCAAGACTCAAGCCATGTTGAATGAGCTATCTTCTTAATGGTATGAGAAATTGTCTGCGTGTACGAGACTGCTCGAGAGTGGTACATGGTGACGTGTTGGTGTAAAGTTGCCAGGACCAAGCCTACCGTTTGTCAGTTTATCGGCTTTCAACACGGGATGTAGATGGAGGAGTCACCCAACACCGAGCACGTCTGACATCAGAAATTTAGGAAGCCGTCGCAGTCGCAGACGGAGCGGCAGAGGTAACAGCGGTGCGAGCTCCGACCGACGAGACCTTGATAGTAAGGGTGATGGTCGGCATGGTGGTGATATACTGGGTCAACGTAACACCGGATGGCAGAAGCGTGCCCTTGGCCTTAGTAAAATGGATTGACTGGGAGGTAAAGCGCTTCTTGTTGGCATGGCTGGAGCACTGCTTGTTGTAACCCTCGCCGCCGGTCTTCTCCCATCCGAATGGGGACTCGATGAGATCAGTTGGCTCGATTCTGCACAGCAAAAGTCAGTAGGGGTTCGAGTATCTGGATGAACGAGGGACTATGATACTTACGGCGCGGCGTAGATGTTGCAGACGTAGTGTGGGAGCTTCCACTGGGTCCAGTCGTCGGTGCTCCACATGTCAACATTGGTGTCTACCTCTCAGGTTAGCGATTCCATGTTCACGATAATGCGACCTCAATACTCCTCAAGCGCCAGAAACGGAAGACTCACTCATGTAAACAAAGAACGAGGAGCAGTTCTCGACGCAGCGCTCCTGGCATTTAGCCTTCGCCTCATCCTTCTCAGCAACGCTGTTTAGGAAATGGAAGCCCTCGATGTAGTGCTGATCTGAGCGCCCCTGGTCAACATAGTAGTTCTCAATCGCAGGCCAGGAAGCCTGCTCGGTTGGGCGAGGAGCCGGGGTAGCGGAAGCGTAGCCGACGATCAGCATGCCGTTGCCGAGGGTGATAGTTGGCTGGACGCAGGAAGATAAGATTGGGGTGGCCTTGACGACGAAGACGAAGGTGGCGACGAGGAGAACGACGAACTGGGTGGAGCGTGCCATGACCACGAACTTGAGAAGAGTTGGTGTGAGGTATCGGGTGGGTGATTGTGGGCTTTTAGTTGATGCTGTGGATGTTGTCAAAAGCAAGCAAACGAGAGCTCAAGGACTGGCCGTTGTCGTGTTGAGGTTCTCGGACAGAGAAGCTGAAGATGTTTGAGGAAAGAATAAGGTCGTTGGGCGAAGAACGGCCTTTTATGCAAGAGGATCTTGGGTGCATGGAACAGGGGTCGACGTCGTGTGGGATGGAAGGTGCAGTGATTCTGCGATTGGAAACCACGACTGGAGGACAAAGACCTTCACCGAAAGTACGTATCAGCCTCAGCAGGATTAATATCGACGGTACATGCACGCAGGCACCAAGCACACAGGGTCACGTTTGTCATAACGAAACAAGCAAGGTAGGGCCATTTGTATTATGTCTTCGGCGGCGGGCTCCTAAGTCTAGTATAACCCTATTCGCGCCTCACAGGCTTCGTGAGACCCCCATGGAGCTATATACATGAACCTCCCCGTCATGAATCTGAAACGCTGTTAGAGGACGTACTCGGAGGAAGTATTTGCCCGCGCCTCCTAGGGCAGGAAAGCATCTTTATGTGACGAAAGCAACATGATGGTGATTTCTCCCAATCAGAGCCTTCATTCGAAGCGACCTGTATGAAATGCACAGACACAAAAAGGCCCAGTCGAATCACTTTCATTGAAGTTTGGCGTTTGTTTGTTGGTGATGTGCCTCTGTCTTTCTTCGTCGAAATATTCTGCTTTCTCTAGGAATAAGGCTCGGTGATTACTTGCCGTTTGGCGACCGTTAAACTTGGACTCCTGATTTCGAAATTAAGGACTTACAAGATTATAGGATACCCTTTATCACCCAACCACACAGCCATAGCCTCAGCAACTCCTTGAGAGTTATTCTCTTTCAAGGGGGCCACCCAGATGTAGGTCTAAAAATTAAGCTTGGTCTAGATTATCCACTTGTAGTCACCGTCTCTTGAGGTTCTTATATAGATCCAAGTTGATTTGAATCCTGTCTAAGCACCGAGTACTAACAATTGGCTGAAAAATTGGCGTAGTCTTGTCAGGAGCGTTGAAGCAGCAATGTCCACAATGCTTAGAAACCCAAGCAACGTTGTTAGCAGTGATACCATAGTATTTCTCGCAGATATAGTCGTGCACCTTCCTGAAACCAGTATGATTGAAGGCGACATGGATCTTAGTGATGATGTGAGAAGGCCCCATTGTCATATTGACATTTCTTTTCACTCCAACAGCTTTCAACTTAGAATGTGCCAACTCGCGCAAATCTCTCATAAGCAATTCCGGGTCAGTTTTCAACTTAGCACACTAATTCTAGCCCACCACAGCAATAACACACGCTCCTTACTACGTCATCTTGGCTTTTGTTGCACCCAGTTATGCCAGAATCATCGAGGATATTCGGCCAACAAAGGCTGTTTTGGAAAGTTCTAGAAAGTTCTGGAAGTTCCTCCCAGTTTTCACCACATCCTTTCAGTTCTGGAAAGTTCTTTGAGCGTTCCATTTGTGTTTGATAAGCATGAAGGATTCCGAGTTTAAAGGCTGTTGGAGTGCAACGAAATGTCGATATGGCAATACAGAGCACAATCTTCATGAATCAGCTGCCAAGAATGAAAATACCAACTTCCGATTAGCTAGACAGCTATGCTAGCGAGGCTTGGCACTAGTTCCCGCTACTCCTAGAATTGAGGAGCGACAAGAGTAGTTCAAACTTCAGGAGTAGCGTAGGCCGGAGTAAAGTAGTGAAGTAGAGTAGTGGGGAGTAGACCGCTACTCCCCCAACGCTGTTGAGATATGAATTGGAAATGTTAGGCGAAGATTGATTAGCATGCAATGCTGTTCGAGTACAAACTGTTTTGCTATGATAGGTTGACCTCTAAATTGAATACTGAACCGGCATTTTTGGCGGCCAACGAGTTAGCATCTCGACTTCTCCACGGCGCCTTTAAGGTGCCCATGTAAAAATAATTATAAAGTAGCCACCCCGTTAAAAATTCATGCGCCGATAAGTTAGTATTGCTACAATTTTGGGCATGCTTTCTTGTGCTAGGATTTGGGAATTTCTAAATTCCCTTTCACAATGAAGATTCAACGCGCGTTAGTTGGCATCACCTAGTTTTGCGACCTTTGTGTTTTCAACATGGAGAGTCAACTTCTAAACTGACTTCTAAATAAAATATCAAGGTTTCAACGTCGGGGGGTCCGAAAATAAGCGCTTATGATTCCCCTCGCAGTTTCTCCCAATCATGAAACTACGACGTGTAAAGCCCTAAGAAGTCACATAAGATTCCGCTCAAACTGCGCCCGGTAACAGAAAACAGCCGCTTACAAGTCAGAGTTCCCAAGATCTCAGGTAGCCGTGCTACTCTCATAAGTTACTATGGCTGGCTCAAGGGCACTTGTGCTTACGACAATCTCAATAAGATTCCTCAAGAACTGGTCGATGCTTATAGTACTGATAGTTTCAGTGGATGACCGGGTTTGGACTTTAGAACTCACCTCAAGACTGTTGCCTCTAGTGCTGCAGTATCTGAGATGGACAGTCGTGGCTCTATTACCGCTGCTCAGAAATGGGGTCACAAGAAGGTAGAAACAGCAAATCCAGCACCGCCTGACTCTCCTATTTTGACATCATCTCCGTCCCCAGTTCCCCCCCTCAAGGCGCACTTTTTAGGGTCCTTTTGACCTTGGTCCTTGCCTGCCACAGCGTGATAATGAAAAGGTTTATGACTCTAATATACCTTTTCGGCAACTTCGGTTGGTAGAGGGGAAGAGAAACTTGTGCTAACCGATTTCCCCTAAGAATTTTTTTTTAACATTGAAAAACTAAAGAACCCCCCCATGTTAACCAATTAGCTGAACCACGGCCCAATTGGGCGACAAAAACGGCAAAATCACCCCTTACACCGCCGCTGTCCATTCACCACCCTACGGCTAATAAGCCAATTACACCGCTGGCCTGGCGGCGGTTAATGTACCGGCTAATTAGCCGCCAGTGTCCCTGTCGACGCTAGCCAAAGCTAGGCTAAAACGGGAACAAGGCATCAAGCTCTAAGCGCGGCGAAAACACCACAAATCGACTCGGGATAGTAGGGACAATTCTTCTGACGAACATTTGAACTTCATTAAACATCATCTTAACTTCAGCACAAACCCACCTTGAGCTAACCTCGACCTCTGATCTGAGATTACGTTGATCTCACAATCACATCTTTCTCACCATCTACTACCAACCATCCATCAACACCGACCAGGATGGGGCCAACCCGTGATGCACAAAACGTGTCTGGATTAACCGGGGAACAAGTATCCCCTCCTCAAATGTCATTCCCAGCCTCACTCGTCCTGTCACCAACCGGTGTCCATATTGACACCATCATACATCATCCCATTGTACACCCTCCAATGACGGTCTTACAGCTGACTGAAGCCCACCGGGCTCAAGCATTCCGCGTTCGCCAAACAGCTCTCAATCTGAAGGCACACGAGGCTCAGCACCTGAACCAGCAAGCTATGGCGCTCAACCGTCAGTCCGCGCAACAACAGGCTACCTTTCAGCAGATGTACCCAGGACAGCAGTACCCAGCACAAGCCGGACAAGCAATGTACGCATCCAACACACTCATGAAAGCCGCTGCAACCGCTCCAGCCTTTCTCCCAGGCCAGCAACACGTCCAGCAGTTTTGCAATGGTGCGGTATATGGACCACCTGGAATGGTTCCAGTTATCATCGGGCACGGGCATCCGGCCCGGCTCCACCCTTCTCAACAGGCTGCAATGATGGGACTTCCACATCAGCAAATGGCGCATCCACAGCAGGTGCAGTACGGACCACAGCAAACGCCTGGACAAGGAAGTATGATGCAGCAACAGATGGGAGGACAGATGCCGATGCCGATGCTATCCAACCCTCTGAACACCGGCTATGGACAGCATGGACAGGTGCAAGGTGGACAAGGACAGGGCGGCTTCTACGCCGGCCATACAAATCATCCTTTGAGCCACAACCAGAACCAGGGAATGGGCCAGCATCCAGTAAGTATTCTTTCCTCTTTGACACCACAAACAGCTCTTCCTGACAATGTCACTCTCCAGTAGAGCATACACATCTTGCTCGGGCCGACCACAAGCTAACTTCTGTCTTCTAGGCTTTCGGAACTCCAGGTCCTCCATCGAGTGACGCACGCTTAAACTACGCCACCCAAGGCTTGCCACCTGATTACAAGGAAAAGGGTCCAGCCGTCAACCTGTACACCCCACGTGGCAGCCTGGCGACACCAGCACAGAGCCGCGGTTCTACTGGAAGAAGTACAAGCTTCACACCCCTCGCACTAGAATTCACACCTCGTTCTGCTCAAGGCCATACACCTCTCTTTGCTCAAACCCCAGGCACTGCTCCAGTGACACGCCAGGCACACCGCAAACCACAGCAGGCAGCACAGAACAACACCAGCGAGAGGTCCCAAGGTGTCAGCGGCGACAACCCAACCTCCCAGTACAAGACCCAGCAGTGCCCTCATCGTGTTTCGAGCTCTCCGGTCCTCGAATCCGCTTTCGAGTATGAGACGGACTTCGATCTCACCGGAACCTGGGCGACAAAGCACCGCTCCGAGCGTACTCCATCTCCAGAACTGGCACGTCGCAGAATCTTCGGCTTGACTAATGAGGAGATCGATGACCAGGGACTCTGGGATGCCAGGTCTGGTGCTTTGGAGCAGGAGAGGCTCCTTGGCGAAGCGCGTGTGAATGCTCGTGTTGGCCACACTGATGCTGGTCCAGCTAGACATAGTGGAAACGCACAGCCAAGCGCGACTGGTGGTAATGGACGCCAGAGCCAAAACTCTTACGTCGGCGGAGGAAACTACAACTCCTTCGGTGCACCAACCTCTGTCCCTGTCCAAACTGGCACTGGAGCTATTCACACTGGTCACATCGGCGCTGTTCCACCAGGCCAGAAATACCGTACTGGACCAGAGGGCGTCACCAGCTCTGAAATCGACCAAGTCCGCGATCTTCTCATTGCCGGTGGTGCAAGACGGTTGGCTGATCCACCAAGACCTGACTCTGAGTACGAGCAGTCTATCAATGGGCAGCACAGCGACGGCGATGACCAGAACAACGACAGCGCTGATGGATATGAAGGAACAACGTATGGGGTGTCAGACTACTACGGCAACAACCCAAATGCATACATTGGTCTGGTTCTGGTCCCCTATCCACAGATGCCAATGGAGCCACCACAATTCGCTTGTGATGGGAAAGTCCCTGATAACATGAAGGCCATCCGCTTCCCCCGCCAGCGCAGCTTGTCCACCTCCACCCTCGAGGGATTAAGACTCTTCACGGGTCAGAACATGTGGGACCCATCCATCCCAGTCCCAGGAGACAAGTCTGTCGCGCCATTCACTCCGCCTACCCCGGCCTTCCAACCAGCCGACACACTTTACTACCCATCCACCCCACGTCGCCGCAGCACCAGCCTGCAAGGCCCTCGTCCAGTCATCATGGACTGCACATGGAAGAGCCAAGAAGCCATTCTCCTGGACCAAAACATCTCCATCCAGAAGGAGGGTTATCATCGCGGCTTCACCCAGTCTCCAGCATGGCCACGTACTCCAGGCGATCTCGCAGGCGTAAGGGCAGACAACCTCATGCGTACGGCTGATTTGTTGCAACACGCCATCGATGAGAAGGTCATGGAGCAGGATATGACGCGTATGAGAGTTATGTCTCAATCCGGACTCCTCTATGGCCACATCCTCGATGGTAGAGTCAAGACCGGACAGGGTGAGGCATTGTTGGGCGATGGGTCGCCAAAATCTTCTACCGGTGGGGCTCCACGTAGAGCTGAGATAGGTGGAGATAGACGTGTGAGTGGCCAAAGCCTTCGCCGTTTCAACGAATGGAATGAGGAGACTGAGAAGAGGTGGAGTGAGATCCAAACCCGTCTGCTTGGTCATGCTGCTCCGCCCTTGATTCCCGAGAGTGAGTGGTTCAAGTTCCACCTAACTTCCGAGGGCCGCCCATCCAGATTCTATCCGCAGGTACTTGATGAGTATGCACCACCGCATCAACTCCGCCATGGACAGCTGCCATTGTATCAACAGCCAGCCATGGTTCGCCTCCAGACTCCAGGAATTATGGGTCTCCTGGTTCAGAGCGAACTTGTCTACGACAGAGCCAGCCCAGAAGGTCGTGTCAAGAAGCTCTCTGAGTGCGTCCCGCTCAACAAGCCATGGGACATGGTCGTTGGCTTCCCACAGCCACAGAGACGTCCGAAGAGGAGTGATTACGTGCTTGACCCAATATTCCATAAACTCATCTGGGAGCAGTATGTCTTCAATGAGAACCACCGCAAATCGACCGTCGATGCTCAGGAGTCCTGGGCCGACCCGATGAGCAAGGCCGCGGAGACGAACGAGTATTAAACTGTTTCTTATCCATTTTCGGCGTCTTTGGTGTTGGGAATACCACCTTGCTTTCGCTCTATAGCAATCGGGTTTTGCTTTCCTCAACGACGGGTGTCGCATTGCTGCACTGAATTTCCGGATCGATTTGACTATATCTCATTCAACACTATACGCCAGAACCTGAAGCGACGGAGGTTGCATAGAAGTGGGCAAAACCCAACATATACAACTTGGTCGAAGAATAGGCGGTGAAGCTCTCCAATGCTCATCATATACTAGAGTATAACAGTGGTAAAGGGAAGTGGCAGTGGTAGTTGCTCGTTATTATTCTGCGTCATCGTAATGGATTTGCTTCGAATCTGCCGTGTGCTCGCTGGGATGTGATATGAAGTGGCGTCCGTGATATGTTGACTCTAGATCGGCGATGATGTACAAAGGTGCAGAGCCCACGTCCTTGTTGAGGTATGAATTCATGAAGCACAAATGACAACCAGACAGCGTCGAATGGACGCAAAGCAGAGAACAGTTCAAAATATTTGCGGGAGTTGGGTATCGTGAATATCATGAGTATTATGGTTACTGAGCGGTTACTATAAAGTGGGAGCCTACTAGGCGAGTATCAAAGCCACCGTCGTGTAGATGGCGAGGACCATATCGGCTGTAGTGGGAAGTTGCCGTGAGAGGGAGTCTGGCTTGGACTCGACCATGAGACCACAAAAGTATTCATCGCTAACAGACATGTAGTTCCACCAAGAAGAGTGAAGAGCACGAACAGCGAGGGACGTACGCAGAGCACACGCAGGATGACAAAGGAAACGGACACTTCCCTTGAGCTCGGGGAGTCGTCGGTGAGTGGAGTATTTTCATGTCACAGTCGCAGCTACTGGCATTGAGAATACACCGCCGCCTGACTAAGGACTTGGATTATTCACGATGTTCCTGAGTACACGTCTGCTGCTAGTAGAAGAGGGTGATGGCCGTCCAACTCGGACAAAGAGCTCATCCCAGTTCATTCTCCACATTATGTAAGCTAAGCGGCGCGCGCTGGAGACAAAGGAAATTTGTGGCAGTGCTGTCAGATTTGTATACTCTCATCCAGGGAGCTATGCGCTTGCTATCTTGCTGTCCATGGCGACAATGAGGTCGAAGGTTTACTGAGCAAACGTTGGTCCAGTCCCTCCAGGTTAAATGTTGCTCCCGGACTTTGAACTCCGCAAAACGTGACTTAGCGTCAAAATCGTCTCGAGTTGCTGGCATTTTTACATTGGTTAGTGGAGCCGAATTAGGCGGTGACGAGATTCCGATCTCCGCCGAAATCAAGAGTTATTGTTTACCCTGCCAGGAGAACCAGAGAGACAGGGCCACCAAAATACGGAGAATGGGGGAAGGAGGAGATGCTGCTGGTGATAGTTATGGTGTTGATGATGAAGTCTAAATAGAAGGAGTATAAGGAAGAGCCTCGGAGAGCTCGGGCGGTGGTAGCCGATAAAGAGGAATAGGTGAGGCTAAAGCGGCGAACAGATTCTTTGTCACGCGACAGCAGTATCCACCAAGGTGTTAGGGAACACAAAGAGTAGGAGGTGCTTGTGTCGTCATTGGCAGAAGTCACCAGGAGAAGGTTAAGCGGAGAGTTACGACTTTGTCCCTGAATGGTTTGTTTATTTTATATTCGCTCTTTCTCTCGTAACTGTTACCCTATCGCTGGCTGAGGTGGCGATATCGCGCTCGTGGTACTTGTTTCTTTCACTTTCCACAGCTTGTGGCGAGGTTTCACAAGGTGAAACGAACTCAAGGCTCGTCGGCGTCGTCCGCTGGCGATGGTCACGAGGACGCATCCTGAGCGTCATATCTAATCTCGTCTTCTCTCAGCCTCACCCGAACAAGCCTTCACAGGAAAGAACGATGCTCAAGATGTACGTAGTACGAAGGAAGTACCTTTGTTCTTTACCCGTCCGTCTCCAACCGAATGTGGGTCTCCAGCCGAACCTAAGCCCTCCATCTATCCTTCCTCTCCCCCAGACAGCCATTTGATGCCAAGAGGGACTTCTCATGGGCTGAGGATATTTCTATGTGGGGTGTATTATTTAAGGAAAGGCCTAGGCGACACAACTGTGAACACATGATGGGTTGAGATTTGGCGGGAGAGAAGGCGCGGAGGACGAGCGGGTGTATTGGGTATATAGTTCGGCCGATGGCCACGGCGATAGACTTGGAGAGATTAACTACTTCCTACGTGTATGAGGGACATTGAGAGTGACGAGTTGTGATTGAGTCTATTAGGAGCATACTGCGCATCAACCCCGATCAATCACCAACAACCAGGCACATCGCGCATCAGTCCACAGCTACCCTGCGTCTGAAAAGTCAATCCCGACAGTCCACAGGTCACCGGGAGCAATCACTACAAACAACTTCTTATAAACACCGCGATCTTCCACTTCTAAACAAGAACCACGACGCTTCCAACGACAACACCACCACGACTTAAGAACCCAACACACTTTACGAGTACCGCAACCGACATCTCTCATCAATAAGTCAAGTCTCATCACTGTGGTTCGCATCTCCATCGAGACCCCACAATCGTCGTCACATCCCAGCCTTGTGGGGCTCAGTGCCGCTAGGGGACATAGCCTGGAAAGACGTTGGCCACCAAAAAGAAAAAGGATCTACCAGGAAAGGAGGCCAAAGACGAAGGACAAGCGTTTTTCTGAGAACCCAAGCACACGATATTCTCAAGGATCTTTGACACAGCACGAAAGGACGACATCAACGACAAGTTGAACCACGAAGGTTGTTAGCTTACCAGAAAATCACCAAGCCCGAGCACCCGATAAGATAAGGATACCCCGCGACATCCACCAAGGAAGCGTCCCTACGACACCCATACCCTTCGGTCCAACCTCCACTTCCTTACAATATACACATAATAAGTCGCAAAAATGGCACCAAGAGGAGGAATAACGACAGCCACCAACGGCCTCGGCATCAGCACCGACAACCACAAGATATGCATCGTTATGGTTGGATTGCCAGCAAGAGGAAAGAGCTTGATTGCCAGGAAGGGTGAGACTGATTCCGTTACCTCCATTGTTTCCAGTGTTTCTAGGATCCATCCAAGGACTCCTTTTCTATGTTTTCTATTTCACATCCACTTCCAGGACCAGGACCACCCTCCGCAGGCGGAGTTGCCAATCCAGGAGCTGTTTCTTCTTCTTCCCTTCCAGGATCTGTGGCTCCGCTCCAGGTCGAAATTCTTCAAACCGAGACCCAGTCACTCTACGGGAAGAGACTAGGCAATTTCCCCCAAGAACGCGTGGCTGACATTTACATCGGCGCAGCTCAAAGATACTTCAAGTGGCTTGCAATCGAGTCTAAAGTCTTCAATGTGGGCGAGTATAGACGCACTGGCGCCCCAACACCAGATGCCAGCTTCTTTGAGCGTAATAACCCTGATGGTGAACGCATAAGAAGAGCTGCGGCAGAGGCGGCCTTAACAGATATGGTGAAGTGGTTCGACGAGACGGAGGGCACAATCGCTATTTTCGACGCAACCAACAGCACAAGAGATAGACGTCGCTGGATACATGAAAGCTGTGCAGTCCACGGCATCGAGACGCTCTTTGTCGAATCACTCTGCCAAGACCCAGAGATCGTCACAAGCAATATCCTCGATGTCAAGTTAACCTCGCCGGACTATGCGGGCAAGGACCCAGAGGAGGCGGCGAAAGATTTTAAGAACAGGATCAGCAACTATGAGAAGGTGTATGAGTCGATAAACAGCAAGGGCGACGAGACGGATTTGTCCTATACGCAGATTATTAATGTGGGTGCGAATGTGGTGATTAATAATGTGCGGAATTATTTGCAGTCGAGGGTGGTGTATTATTTGATGAATTTGCATATTAAGCCGAGGAGTATTTGGCTTAGCAGAGTATGTGTCTCCCCTTCCTGAACTCCGCAGGAGTCCACGACATCTTCAGCTTCTTGAGGAGGTTTAGCTAACCGAGAAACAAATAGCACGGAGAATCAGAATACAACCTCACCGGTCAGATCGGCGGCGACGCAGCACTCTCTCCCAACGGCATCGCATACTCGAAGAAGCTTCCGCAAATGCTGCTCGACTCAGTGGGAGATGACTCGAAGCTTACGGTCTGGACGTCAACGCTGAAAAGGACAAGCGCAACGGCCAAGTATCTGTCAGAGGATTGTCAGAGGTTGCAGTGGAAGGCGTTGGATGAGCTTGACGCTGGGGTTTGTGATGGCTTGACGTGAGTTCTTCCTCTCTCGGCGTGGCGTTTTCTTGGCATGGTGTTGTGGTGAGGTCTTGGCACCAATTCTACACGGAAGCGACAACTACCACAGATAAAATTAAGAGTGTTTGGAGTTGTTGCTGACAATGGAAACAGATATCAAGAGATCGCCGACAAATACCCGGAAGACTTCAAGGCCAGAGATGAGGATAAGTTCAACTACAGATACAGAGGTGGAGAGTCGTATCGCGACGTCGTGACGAGACTCGAGCCGATTATTATGGAGCTTGAGCGTGCGGGTGACAGAGATATCCTGATCATCACACATCAGGCGGTACTGAGATGTATTGTGGCGTATTTTATGGGGAGGGAGAGGAGTGAGAGTCCGTGGATGAACGTGAGTACCCCAACAATCCGCCACTTGAAGCTTATATGCCGTCTTGGTCCCCAGTCTCGGCACAGTGACATGGGTTGAGGTAGCCTCGGTCATCCGGTCATCTAGTGATGCCGTTTTGGCTTCAGATCGCGGTCACAACATGGCGCTGAAACGGCTGGACGAGGTGGAGCATGTGGATGGGGAGTGAGATGAAGTTGAAAGGGTAAGGCTAACAAGACACAGGTCCCACTACACACACTCATCAAGCTCACACCAAAAGCATACGGTACAACCAAAGATATGATTCCAGCTAACGTCGACGCTGTGTCGACGTGGAGGGGAAAGGGGAGCACGGCGAAACATGAGATGGAGGTACCGGATGAGTACAAAACTTAAGTGTTCAACTCCGCCAAGTCACAGCGTTCGAGGAGAGGAGATAGAGGACACACAAAATTATTGGGAGACGGGCAAATTGCATTGCTGCTAGCATGGAGGGAGCATAAGGAAGGATTGAGAGAGGAATGGAGTCAGGATAACACTTCTGGTTGGTATGACATACAACACTTCGGGAGCATAAGACGCATAGCATGACACGTTAGCACGACGACAGCGACCAAGTGGAATGTATTACTTGACAACTTCGAGCCTCAAGTGCAGCTTCGCGTGATTGGATGAGAACAATATGTTTGTCTTAATCTCGTGGCTGAAATCAATGACTGGGTAATGACTGGTGGGGGCGGAGACCACGCTTGAAGGACAAGGTCCTTCGTCTAATTCAACACTTTGATATGAGACGCTCACATCAACATTATCATCCGCTTTCTGGGCTTGAGGATAAGGATTCAAAATTAGGATATTATTGTCTGAGTTCTAGTCGCTACACTACTCTTGCTGATTTGGTTGCTGACATTGGGCCGAGAGCATGATATAGTGAGTGGTTAGCAGCTGGACTTCTCGACCTCGAACTCAATACTGATGTCTCGTTCGGCTGCCTGGGCGGCTTGCGGCCTTAGATGATTGCGGAAAGATGGTTTGAAGTTGGAAGGGGAGAATAAGCTGGGTGTTCGTTGTTAAGGGGAAGGGGATGGGGAACAATTTGGGGGGTTCGTGGCTCATTGACGATAGGTTGGCACCTTCCCCCTTGACAGTGGTGGTACGAAATATGTTATCATGCCAACATTAACGCTCCCTGCTGACGGGATTTGAGCAAGTGTAAGTGTTTCAATTTAAAAACCAGTAGCGCAGTTCTCCTTGCCCATATCCTGCGAGCGAGGGGTGGGTACTCTAACAAGTTCAATATATTATCCAATTTTACCACAATATTATCAACGTCACCTTTCCTCACAACACAACCTCAACGTCACAATAACATCAGTCATCCCTCGTGTCTCCCCTCCTTTTCCCATCCGTAATGCCTCCTCGAACTTGCTGCCACCCCTCATTCGAGTCATTCGAGGAGTTTTACACGTTCTGGCGTTGTGACCAGACTCACCACAAGTACGGCAGCGGTGTCGTACCGCATCTGGTGGACAGCCACCACCGCTCCAAGCGGTAAGAGGCCACCATGATAGCGGTGAGCACAACGACCTCTTGGCTGGCGGACGTCCTCCCTCCGAACTCTCTCATTCTTGGTGCGGCCTCGTGGGTTCTCATTTTTAGCGGTTCGCAAGCCTCATCCGTAATAGGAAGGTCTGCGACCACGACTGGTTGCAACGCGGCCGCATAGGTCGCAAACCAATTCTCGGTCTTTAAGATCGCTGACAGGCAAGGGCCCAACTGGTTGGGTCCTCTCCGTCTGGAGGACATCGCTGTGATCGTGGTAGCAAGCGATGAGAGTCTCCCGCCAACGGCCGCAAGTGCAAGTCCCTTCTATGACATCCACAATGCATACTCTACTTGTTCTTCCCCCTTCCTGCACGCGAGTGACAGCACGCGATTCTGGGAGTGCTCCGTTCTGCTGGGAGAGCTCTCGCTGTGCTGCTGTTTTGTCAGATAGGTAGGGAGTCTCAATCCCTCGCTCCAGGTAATCTTGTGCTGTTTCCAGGCGCTCAGCTCGCTTGATCATGAACCCGGACCCAGGTGGCATAAAGCAAGTCCATGATAGGAAGCTCTCGGTCGCTGCGCAGCACCTGCTTCATGGACTCAACAATGTTTCTGGTATCCTGGTTATAGCGGCGACCAGAGAATCAACAGGCAGCAAATTTGGTAGAGTCGACATTGGCCAATCACCCAGCAGCTCGACGCTTTTCGTTTCTAAGGGCCGTCATGGCCGCCTCGAAACTCTCCACAGAAGAAGCTTATGCCACGGCCCAGAAGTGAGGCGCAAGTGCACGTCCAAGTTCGTCGGTGGAGTTCCTTACGAGGTAGTGACAGCAGTAAGCTACCGCCACCTGGTTTCTCAATGTCCGTTCCGCCTCTGCGAGGCCCTTATCTCTATCAGAGACGAAAGCGTAGTCCTCCCTGTTTTCAGACTCAAAAGCCACCCAAGCGAAGGGAAATCGACTCCCCGTTGGCGTCGGTGCCGACAGCAACGAGGGGCGTGAGAATGAAAGAGGCCTTCAAAAAGGTACTGTCTGCGGCGATGAGGCGGCGAGCGTTTCTAGAAAGACTCTAAAACAACGCTAGTTGCAACAGCACTGCTGACAGCGGGACAGAAGGTTGTCTTGACAGGCCATTTTCAAAAGGCGCGTGATCGCATCGCTGCTCCTTCATTGACACTCTCTTTCCTCATCTTTACGCGCACTATCATCACCACGCCGACTACCAAATTGGTAGCATAATTTCTTCCCATCACCTGCACGCATCTTCCGTCCGCAGCACCCGACTATATCAGAATCTTCGCGCAGGACAAGACCACCAATGAACCCATGATCCAACCACGCGATTCTAATCAGTCAATGCCAGGTCATTCACGATGGATGTGGTTGGGTGGATTATTTCAATGCCGCTGGAGGCATTTGACGATGCCACGGTTGATACGCTCTTCTACAAGCTTAAGGAGAAGGATAGCCGCGACGCCAGAAGGTCTATTATTGCACCGGAGCTATCAAATGAGGATGAGGTATATACCAAGGAGCCATCACAACTGGGCCTGCCAGCGACGGCACTTCCACAAGAGGCTGAGGAAGACACTGGTGAGCGTTCACTCGCGGAGCAGTCGCCTCCACTCGACGCGACATAGCAGTAACGACGAGCAGATTCTACCCGAGCTAGCGACGACATAAACTCTCCAGGTTACGACAAAGGCCAATGTCAACAACGAGAACGAAGATGGCGGGCCATCTGCAGTTATTGATAGAGCAATGCTGGGAAGAACAGTTAAGGGCAGGAAGGTGCGCGGCCAGAATATTGACCTGATCGAGCCGATCCAGCGGAATGGCGCCCAGAGCATAAAAACGACAGCGATAAGAAGCTCGAGGCTTCTGCAGCAGATTTCCCTGCTCTCGCTCAACCAGTCTCCAAGCAGCAGAAGACATCTGCTGGCGAAGAGGTTCCACTTCGCACTTTGAGGATCTTGGGGCCCAAAGAGGAGACCAAGACACCAGAAGAGCCTGAAGATAAGATCGAGATAAGTCCAGCTTCAACCCGTGCTAACTGCTTAGTGGTAGAATGCTAACACATGCTCAGAATAACGAATCAAAATCCCAGAAGTGACAACTAGGCCACAAGAGCAGACGACAGCAAAAAAAGCACACTGACACCACCCCGAGCATACCCCTCGGAGCAACTTCCCTATCAACAGGCTTTCCGTAGTTGCCGATACCGTCCTCAGACACGTTGAGGATCGGTGCTTTGAAGGCAACTTCATTTGTGTTGTGTGCCGCACGTGAGCCGGAGAAAAGAGAAGCCGGGTTGAGTCCCGTATGTGAGACTCAATACTACGTGCCCCTCAGCCAAAGGCCTGACACGTATTCAAGGGGCTCGCTTGAGCCCCAGGAATCGGCCTACATATTGTACGTAGGCCCTATAGATAGTATTAGTTAGATAATTGATTCCATTGATATATACCGTGCTATATACTGTGATAGTACGTTGCCCTGTTCCGCCTGCACTTACCGGTAATACTGGGATTTGTGCTGCGGCGCCATGCCAATTATCGGCAAGCAACTCCAATAATTTGAAGATAAAAACAATGCAGACATTGCCCGTATGACGAAGGAAGAAGACCACCAAAATGTTGTGGATTCCGAGGCAACTGGTGCGAAGTTTCAAGTGACCCTCGACAAAAAGCTTGACGAGTCGCCAATCAAGAACTTGGTACAGATCGAGGAAGATGAGCTCGGAATGAGAAGAGAAGCTCAGCGTCGCGAGCGAGTTGGCGATCAATAACTTTGCGCAGACCGAGGAAGATGAGGTGAGATAGAGGAGATGAGTGGTAGAAAACATGGACTATAGAGGCGCATAGAGATATTCCAAACCGAGGCAAGATTATCAGCAAGTCTGTATACTGAGTCGATGTAGGCGATCGGCATAGTTCTCACTTCTCCAACGGCGTGGTTGATGCCAAGCAACCAAACGTCACTCCGCATATCGGGCACAGCCGCCAGTGACAGCACCACTTACCGACAGGCGAACTTTATTTCGACTTCTTCTTGAACTTCTGTTTGCGGCATGGCCGAGTCCGCCTTAAACACCGGAACATCAAGCATATTGAGTATTCGTAATCACTAATTCGCTTCTTTTTCATTGGGAGAGCCCTCCGAGGTTCTACTTCTTGTCCTTGTGTTTATCAACCTTTCCCTCGAACGATCGGTGAGCGCGGCCACAGCTCGAACCCGGTACCCAAGAACAACACCAGAAACAAGGCAACGACCCTAACACAACAACAAGCATAGAGCATCACCAGCCTCAACGATTGACCAACCCCTCATTTCGCCATAACAGTGACAGGAGATGACAGCATCTCCACGTCACATCCCGTGTATCGAGTACCTCCAACACTCCCACATTCAACATTCGTCAGGTACAAACGAAGTACCAGTTACATTGGGCAACGGGAGAAAGTAGTAGCGCGAAGCTAGAACCATGATCTGGCACTATCTGGAAACTTTGAGTTGCAGATCACGACGTCCGCGAGGGGGTCGGTGAGACGTATCAGCCACAGTACGACACTGTGACAACGACGACGTTGCAGCGTGTAACCTCGATTCCTGGTGAACACGAGGTGAGTGTACTGGTTGGCCACTTCATTACATAGGGAGGCGTCGCCGCGTCGTCACCAGCCACTCGCTTTTACAGCAGTCTCATTCGCTGAGTACGGGCCGGGAAGATGGATCCTCGAAGCTTGTTTGTCGACTTCGTCGCTCCAAGCTTCTTCGCTCCAAGCTGCCATGGCGGCTTGGCCCGATGTCGTTCTTGCATAGCAAACGGTGGGTGGTAATTGTGTCGATCGGAGAGTTCCAAGCAAAGGAATGTACTGGATGGTGATGCTGTTGTGATGCAGCCTTCCGGATAATTAGTGACAACGATTCTTGTGACATGAAACGTAGGAACACTCTTACCGTCAAGCATTATTTTGCCGTGCATGGGCAGGAAGCTCAAGTCACTTTGTCACATCGCTCTCAAAGCAGGCTGAGGTCGACATTCGAGGACGACGCAAGAAAGCAAGAAGAGAGCTCGGCTGGGCAACTGCGACGAAAGAAGGTTGGTATCTCTATATCTTCGCCTCAGCCACCTCACTTTGTCCTCCCTTGTTTCTCTACCCATACCACGAGCAGCTAAATACCCAATCTATTACGAGCGCCCATCTTTGCTCTTAGAGTCAATCACTCTTCACATTTACCACGCCGACCAGTACTCAATCGCTTTATCAACACCGCATTCATAAACCAACATAACAAGCAAGATGTATCGCCCAACCTCGATTCTCATCCCTCTTGCCCTCCTCGCCGGCACCGTTTACTCCGCCGCCCTCCCACAACAAGAAATCGACAACCCAATCGTCGGCCAAACCCTCACCCTCCCAGAATGGCCAGGCTCTCAAGCTGAGGCCACTCCAGACGCCAACGGCGTCGTCTGGGTCACCACCACCATCACGTCCGGCACCGCAACCGAGACCATCCCATTTGTTCAGGAGATTATCACCCAAGGCGAAGCTACCGAGACCGTGTCTATCGTCGCGGTGCCATCTGGTGAAGTGACAGAGACCATCCCAGTCGTCGCCTCCCCATCAGGCACCGCCACCGAAACCGTTCCAGTCGTCGTCGCTCCATCCGGGGAGGCCACGGAGACTGTTCCAATTGTTGTCTCTCCAAGCGGAACCGCCACCGAGACAATCCCAGTTATCGTCGTCCCAGATGTCGAGACCTCGACTACCGTCGTCACCGCCACTGCGCCTTCAGATTCCGCGGCTACGACCCAGACATCTGGCAATGGGGCGGAGGTCACTGATTTTAACTCCGCTTCGGCCTCCTCTGTGGCTTCGAGCCTCGTTTCTTCGATCCTGAGCCAGCAGACGGCTTCTGATGACGTTACCGGAAGCGTCACCACCGCAGAGGAGACTACTCTAACCAGGCAAACCGTCACACCAAGTAAGTTCTCATCCTTATTCTCTCTCCACTACTCCGTCGCTACGGGATCCAAGACTAACAACACCACAGTCCTTACAACCTCAACCGTCGCATGCGAAGACGGCGTTTGCACCGCATCCGCCAGTGATACTGCCACCGTGACAGCCAGCGGAACTGCTGGTGCCGGTGGTATCCCACAGTACACGCCTTCTGGCAATGCTACGGGTGTTCCGCCGCCGGCCTTCACGGGTGCGGCGAACCAGCTTAAGGCTGGCGGTGCGCGTGTGGCTGCTGTTGCTGGTGCCGTTGCACTATTGTAGTAGGGCAATATATGATTAAGAGGGATCTGAAAGGAGGAGTTGTGTATCACTAGCGGTTCTTTTGTTATACCACGACACAGCGAGGAGTTATGGGAGCGAAAGGGATGACGATATGTCTAATGACTAATTGGGAGGAAAGATGCTATGAAAATCGGGCTGGTATAGTACACCCTCGCAATATACCATGAAATGAATTAGAATCGAAATATATTGTACCTTGCTTTGCTTCTCAGTGGTCGATTGCTCCTTATAAAGCAAAAGGTGGATCAGCCGCATCCTCCATCTCAGCGCCGTTTGCGGGCCCCCCAAGTGTCAAATTAGCGCGCATATCTACTGTGGCTTTTGCGCTAAACACCTTACCTCATCCACCAAGGCGCAACGCCATCTCTCAAACACAACATCGAATTTCACGACCAGGTCCCCAAATACCACAATGATAACCTGAAACCTTTTATGCAGTGGCAGAAATGCGACTCTTCCTCATCAGACATGGCGAAACTGTGGACAATGTGAGAGGAGTGTAGTAAGCTTACTCCCTCTATTCATACCTCTATCCCACCTCATCCCACAGCACTCTCCACCGCCCTTACGCGGTTATAATTGGGGCGAGGATACAATTCGGCACGACCGAACAAGCGCTGACCATGCTCCGCAGCGCAGGCACAACAGACTCCCCTCTCACAAACCATGGCGTCCTCCAAGCTCGCCGTCTCGGCCAGCACTTCGCCTCGCACTCTATCATTCCAACCCGTATATTCTCATCGGACTTGAAGCGTGCTGCCAAGACTGCCGAAGCTATCTCTGAAGCTTCCTCCACCTCCAATGTCATCGCTCCCTCCACGAACGAGACATACTCGTCCGAACCACAATTCCTGTCCAACATCGCGGTGTCCACAAACTGCACAGTCTCGAACTCCAGCAATGATGAAGCAGGAGATGACAGACGGGATATGGGAGGGAGAAGGAGGGTGAAAGTCAAGCAGTGTAAAGAGATAGGCGAGCAGGCCTTTGGATATTATGAGCAGAAGCCGTTTTATGCCCGCCCAAACCCCAAGTCAAAGCTTACAGGGAAGGATGCACACCGTCTTACGCACCGTGATGAGCCTGGATTTGTGGATGTTGAGAGTAGGCAGAGTATGGACGAGAGGTGTTCTGCCTTCTTCGAAGACCACCTCGCCCCAATTATGGCTTCTCTGAGCCCTGAAGAAGGCGGTGAGGCGGAGGATGAGGAGACAGTGATAGCTGTAGCCCACGGCATCATTCTCGGACATCTCTGGCGCGCTATACTCCGCCGCGTCGGTCCAAGGAATGTCGTCCTTGGAAGAGGTGTTATGCTGGAGAATGGAAGGGATGTTGAGCGTCTCGGTGGCTGGGGAAACACAGGGTATCTGGAACTTGAGATCTCCAAGGTCAACAACAGCGAGGTTGGGAGGCCGGCTGATCGTGAAACTGCGGTAATGCGACAGCCCACTGGTGAGGAGCGGAAGGATGTCAAATTTTCCAATGCGTGTGATGCGGGATACCGCGAGACTGCGTTAGCGGATGGAAAGACACCTAAACGGAAGCTTGAAGACTTACAAGAACTCTCATCGACTCCAACCCCCAAGGTCTCTCAGTTCCAGAATCCTCAGTCCGGAGATGCAACATTAACAATGCCGCCCGAGATCGATGTCGTTGAAGATGTAGCTGGCGAAAAGCCGTCCTCAGCCTCATTAGTATCCCCAAAACTCGATGAGATGCCATCGAAGACAGCACGCGCTGAGATGCCTGTGCTGCCAGGCGTGCGAATCAAGATTGTGACCATCAATTCTTTGATCCATCTTCGGGGCCTAAAGAAGACGAAGGGCGGGATCGGGAGTGCGAAGTTTGATGAGGGGCAGAAGACGATTGAGAGTTTTTTTAAGAAGGCGAGGACGAAGTGAGAGGATTCTGAGGTATTATATTCCTGCTCGCCGGACTCTGTAGGCCTCTCTGTCGCTCAGCTGGTAGCTTGCTGCCATCTCCAATTCCTCTGTTCAGACGTCTGTGTAGATATGGAAAGGCAGGGTCATTGTGCTTGACGCCAAGAGTGCTGGGCCTGCGGCTATGTAGTCGGCATGCCTTAGTCTTCGCTCTGCCATATGCGGTGCTTCATTCAGACTACTATCATGATATATGCTTTCCTATTTGGACACAGCATCGCATACGGCAGTGCAAAACGTGAGGCCTGTTGGCTACATAGCAACAGTGTACGGTTCCAGGGCTACCACGGAATGCGTGGTCGAGAAGCTCCCGTCGTCAGGCATGTAATGCTCGCCTGTGGTTAAGGAATTCCATCGCCTTATCCGCGGTCTTCGGCGCACGGTCGTTATTGTCATTCCTGAGAAGCGAGCTGGCGCGCCCATATATTCGTGGTGCGTATCGAGTCCGCCGGGAAACACTTTGTTTCACGACCGCGGCTTCTGGGTTGAATTTTCCTAGCCTTGGCCCATGTTCGGGTTTCTTCCTCTTTACAGCTCCAGATATTTTGGCTATCAGTTTGGAGTAGGCGTTTGTTGTGCTTTCCGAGGAGCGAGCTACCATGCCAACAGTTTCATGGCGCGTATCAGGTCCGCTGAGCATACATTTCTACTTGGTGACTTGTGGAGGATTCTTCTAGCAGTTGACTATTTTCCGGTTCTTTCGCTATTACAACTTGAGATCTTTGACGCCATCGACTCGGAGTAGCTAATTGACGCTATTGTCGCTTGTTTGACGCATCAACAAGCTGCTGTGGAATCGTCGCCAACCTGCCATCTTCGTGGCAGACTGATCCGATTCTTCTCGGTCCGAAGCATCTTTCGATTCCTTCACCTTTAACGCTCAGCATCTCCCGGTCATCGGCTCGGTCTAGCGAATCGACATTCTTGACGCGTCGTTACCACGTCAACAAGCTGCCATCGCATCCTCGCCAACATAGCGAAATCGCACCTTTACGCACCCTTTCCACCACAAATCGCTACGATGGCAGAAACTTGAAGTCCTATTCTGAACGAGGGTTTTCAACTAAAGGCAAAGCGCCGAAGGTTAGGGTCTTCAGTTACGCTTTTTACGACGAACTAATTACGATCGCACTTCGAACGTAAGCAGCTTCAACTAACGCTGCGCGTCCTCGAGATCCCGTACAAGCAGCCCCACATTTTTCACACCCCTTCACACTCGATCGTCTCCTGCCTCCACCCATTTTCAGACTTTCCCCATCTCGAAGCACCTTTTCAAGAACTGCTCTTACATCTCCCCCGAGGTCTTGGAGCAAAGTATTGTCTATCTTCTACCCCAGCCTTTGTTATCCAAAGCAGGTCTTCAGTCATCGCAACAACCATCATCCTTCATAAAATCTACCACAAGAGACATAGCGGCCACTCCCCAGAGATCGCTCGGTCCTGAAGTACTAGATTACCTCCTGGGCCCATTCGTACGCATTCGCCGTTTGCATTTGCTTCAATACATCTGCTTTGATGGTCTTCTCATTACGATCGCACCATGAACGAATCGTCTAAAGGCTAACATCAATATTCAGGACCCAAGTTCGATCAAGGAGAAGAGGCATCAATGAATGCATTTGGAGACTTAAGATAGACGATAGCAGCACGAAGTCATTTTTGAAACGTAAGACAGCACTTCATTAATCTCTGTCTCCGTGGACCTCGCTCCTACTCCCTCTCCACACAGCTCCGACCTCCACCCACCACTTTCCTCATCCTATTCTTAGCATCTGGATCTGGAATCCCCATTCTGCCATGCAGTTACATCTTGCTCATCCCCACCGAGGCATCATCTTTCCCTCGTTGAGTTCCGGCAGAGACAGGTCGGTGTGCTTGGTTGGCCACACCTTCCACCCGCAAACATCCACTCTCCTCGCCATGTCGACCAGATCTCTCAATTATGCCTGCCGAACTCGCACACCTCTCTCCCCCATCATCTGCGCATTGAGTTGCGGCAGAGCAGTAAGAGTGCCCGGTCGGCAACACCTTCCGCCCACAAACATACACTCTCCTCGCCACGTCACATCCTCCTTGTATCGCCATAATCATACGCTCAACCATTCATAAAACAGTACGATAATCAGTCTAAGCGGAAAAGCGGCAAGTTCTGACGTTTTGCAGCCGGAAAAGTTCATGGTGTACTCACGACTGCACTTCCGTTGCAATTCAGAGCCCGTCACCGCAGATCATTGATACGCGACACAGACACCATCTTTCCATTGTCAGTGACTGCGCACCACAAGCAACAGCCACGGAAGTTTACGTTGCTCACAACCGCACCGTTGGGGCAGTTAAGAGCCCGTCAGTGCACGCTGCTGCTACGCGATCCGCACAACATACTTCGACCGCCAGAGATTGCGCATTACTAGCGACATCCACGAAACTCTCACGTTGCTCACGACCGCCCTTTCTTTGTAGTCAAAAACCCACCACTGGGCCCCACTGCCACGCAATAGGTGCGGCACTCTTCTATTGCCAAAGATCCTGATTCACAAGCGGCACGTACAACGCATATCCGTCATCAACCAGCACGGATTAGGATTGTGAGTAGATACTTTGAAGCCTCATAACCTGTGATCTCCTTGCACGCTTCATTTGCGCCGCGTCATAACGTCTTCTGGAAATCATACGAAGCAGACTACCGGACATAAATCTTCTCAAAATCGCGACAACCTACCTCACTGCGATTTACACCACAGTACGTGCGGCAGAGGCTCGGCATTATAGGCGACGGGGACATATGCGAGCACTCATACTATTCCCCACCCAACCGGCTTGAAGCGTATTCGTATGGCAGAAACGCTATATCCGCATCACGGATCTGCTCACCACAAGAACGCCTCATCAAGCAAGATCAGCCCACCACGCCGAGGTTATTGCGAACTCGCACATTCAAGGCACGTCATCACGCGCCACACATAAGGATTTACCACATTCAGCCACCATGAGAGGCTCACCCAAAGGAAGAACGTCGAACTTCGACTTTCTTCATAGTCTCTCAGGACCGTCACAAGCGGACATAGCCGCAAATCCCGAGATTTACCTTAACGGCGGCGCCGACGCACCCATGGCTGCATCCCCGTCATCCAATAGCATTCGCGAAGGCTCATCGGCTCATTCCCTCGCTTATAATGCTTCTATACACAGCTCTCCACAGGGCTCTCAGCATGGCTCCCAGGATGGCTTAGACTTCGAGGAAGATAACCAAAAAAACCAGGGCGAAGATAACCGTCGCTGGAGAGGACCTCAGCACGACTACCCCTTGAGAGATAACATTGACCGTATGTACTTTAGAGGCAATGGGTACAGAGACCAGGACGAGACCGGGGACTACAGGCCAGACGCTGACGAAGTCTGGGACTCTGACAAGCAGAAGAAGAGGAAGGTCAGGTCCAAGTACAAGCACCGCAGGAGAACTTCAGATGGAAGCAAGAAATCGTCTCCGCGTAGAGGACGCAGCTCCGGCAGCTTTAACAACGATGATGGGAGCGATGGCCATCTCGCAGGACCATCAGGCAGCAACAAATGCAAGGAGCCTTTGAATAACGAGAGAGTTCATTCTGCGGATGATGATGATGAGGACGACATGGCAAGAGCTTTTTTTGGTGAGGCCAACGGAGATGCGGGACCAGGCAGGAAGCGCATTCCGAGAGATGCTGCTGAGGAGATGGGCAGCATGGGGATGATGGACTTGAACGTTCCGGACTCCGACGATCTTCCAGAACTGGCCCAGCTCGGCCTTTACACCCCGAAGAAGATCAAAAAGAAGAGGCATAACTCCATGCTTGGTTGCAGTAGCAAGAGTGGAAATGGGAAAGGAAAGGCGAGGCAGCACGACCCATTTGCTGATAGCGATCATGCGGACGGTGGAGATAACGACCAACTACCGACGCCATGCAGAAACGGTAAAGGCAAGGGTAAAGGCGAGGGCAAGTCCAGAGCTAGATCCTCCAAGATGCCCGGCAAGGGCGATGCGTCTAATCTTGACTACGATGGATCTGATGATAATGAGTGGGGTTTGGCTACACAATCTGAATCAGATGATGGCACTCGCAAACGCTCACGTAGAAAGAGCAGGAAGGCTGCCAAAAACGACGAGATCGCCCAAAACGGCGAGGGAATCTCCTTTTCTGGCTCCAGCGGCGAGAAAGATAATTCAGAAGACGAGAACTACAGCCCAAAGAACGGACTGGATGAGAGTAGGAAGAAGAAGAAGAATAAGAAGAACAGAGGATTTGAGCATAGAGATGAGGAGTAAATCTCCCCCTCATAACCATTATCGTAATGACATAGCTAACATCCATCATAGGCCACCGAAGGGCCAGTCATGTGCCGCATGCACTCATCACGACCTCGAATGTACTCTCCTTGATCAACCAGATGAATATCCCTGCTTCGAATGCCGCCAGAACAGCTCCAACTGCGTCATGATGACCACCTACACCACGGCTCAGAAGAACGGCACCAAGAAAGCTCTGCGCAGGGAGAAGAAAGAAGAGAAGAAGCACATCAAGAGAGCCAAAGGCAAGGACACGCAAGCCGAGCGCAGGCAGCAGATTGAGCTCCTGGAGAGGGAGAAGGCCATTGATGTGGATATCAATAACGCTGCTTGCACCGAATGCAGGAAGTCGAGGGCCAGGTGTTCTCTTGTTGGCGAGAATGCCATTGAGACTGGGCCTGGCGTGCAATGCAAGCGCTGTGTTATGCACAACAAGATCTGTGCTGTGCGGCCCCCGAAGAAAAAGCCATTGACTGCTGAGTCTGCCAGGCGCGCCGCTGACAGGAAGAGGAAGTTTGGATGGCGTAGAGAGATGGATGCAGCAGCCAAGAGAGCCAGACAGGAGGCAGCTGACAAGATAGCGGAAGACGCCGCAGCAAACAAGAAGCGTGGCCGCCCTCGCAAGAACGCCGATGAGACCAACGGAGATTACGGTGCCGGCTCTTCCCCAAACAAGAAGAAGAATGCCGAGGCCCCGATACTCACTGAAGAGCAGCAGAGGGAGCAAGCTAAAAAGGAGTTCCAGCTCCCAGAAGGCATCGAGAAGAAGAAGATAGTCACTTGTTACTCTCATCCTATTCACTTTAACGATGATACTATTGAAGAGTATCATTGCGCAACGCACTTCGTTCACCACGGCATGTACGGCTTGGGAGCCACACAGGTTGCAGTCTACTGGTCCAATCCGGGGGGCGGCGAGCCACCAGGATACCGCGAGATCCCAGGTACAGGGGGCCACCGTGACAAGGGATGGGGCCCTTCTCGAATCTGCTCATTATGTACTTTCGAATGTCAGCGCATGCTCTGCTGTCCGGAGCACCAGATCAGAGCAATTTGCAATATGCCAACGCCCAAGAAATTCAACTACAATGCTGCCTACGGCATCTTGATGGGAGATAAAGCCAGCGGTGTACCACAGAACCATGCCGATATGATCACATGGTGTTCTGTCTGCCCTGAGCCGGCTTTCTTTGAGTGCTGCACCCATCAAGATAACTCTATCAATGTTGCGGAGAACACTAGCGATGGCTGTGGCCTCAAGCTCTGCACCGAGTGCGCTACCCACATGTTTGGCGGCGGAGAGGAGGGCGAGGATATCAAGGATATGATGATCCATGATATGAAGCGCTGGAATAAAGAGCACCTTGGCTTCTTGGGCAACAGAAAGGCCTATCTTGCGTTTGGAGGAGAGGTCAGGGAGATCCAGAAGGTCACTCAGAACAAGACTCTGGATGAGGTGATTGCGCATGCCGAGATGTGGATGAATATGGAGGTCGGTACCGACAACATGGGCAACAAGTATGCGGATGGCATCAGGGCAGATGCTTGTCTTTTGAAACGGGACGGCGAGATGATGTTATGGACACAGGGAATCCAGGAGCGTGCGGCCATTGAGGCGTACAACCAGACCGGTGTCATGAAGGGAAAGGGAAGAGCTTAATGTAACCCACCCTTGGCAGACGAAGTACCAAACCGACGCCGTCATAGCACTGTCGACACTTCAACATGTCAGTCTTGATGGCAGCGATTCTATGGAGATGAGCAAATCAGTTTGCCAGAGACGATATTCAGGAAGGACTTTATGGAGTAATCGATGGGGAAGTGGATGGGAAATGGCAGCTTGGTTGCGTGGTGAGACATTTCCAGAATATTTTGGGCGGAGAGAGATTTTTTTGGGCGCGGTAGCCACGATGACAAGGTTGGGCTTCATGGTACACACTGCGTACAGAGTTGACGAAGGGACAGCTTGAGAGGATGAATAGCATTGTATGAAGAGCTTCCTAAATTAGTATTTAGCAATAGAAGCTGTGCCCGGAACCCCTTTCGAGGGTATGACTCTGAAGATTGTGATATAAGTTGACAAGGTAATGTAAGGTAATGTAAGAAGTGAAAGAGCTGAACATAACTAGGTATGGCGCATAACAGTGCGCTGTGCTAATCCACTGTAGATGCCGGTGGGTGAGTTGAAACTATTGAGTCTAGACGTCTTTACCTTACTCAAACACGTCTCGCTGCTGTCCTAACAGTTCGACACGTCCTCCAGCTTTAAGCACACAAACAAGCAAGCACGAATGTTTGCTCTGGCACTTTCCGTGCACTCCTTTTACGTTCGTTTATACGCCAGCATTCCGTAGAAGCTGTTGGGACAGCTCTGGCACCTTCCGTTGCCATTTGAGCTCCGTAGGTTCCAGAAAGTTTCACAGACCTCTGGTACTGTTCCAGCGTTGTTTCCTTTGTTTTCTACAGATTCTTTGGGCGTCTGTGTATGCACAGAACGCTGCTGTTGCCTGGTAGGCAGCAGCTTCTTTGTATTTCTTTGGTAGGCCGCAGAAGACCTTTGTTCTGTCTCAACCTTTTCCAACACAAGCCTACGACCTCGACGCAGCTACTGCCGCCTCTCCTGTCAACAGGCTTTACCCCTCAACACTAACTAGCTAGGCCGTCATACTGTTTATTTTAAAGCTAAGAAAAGAAGAAAAGAAGTCTATGTCTACGAGAATCTGGGGAGCCTTAGCTGAGGATCAAGGCCCAGATCGAGGTAAATGTTCGAGGTTGCTAATGAGGCAAGTTGCGGTGTACTTGAATGGCTCGGAGGCAAATAAACTCTCGGAGCTACATTTTGACAGAATTTGGTTTCAGGTTTTCGCCTTACCATGCCTGCTACCACGTGAAAGTATTCTGTCACTAAAACAGACTAAAATTTAACCCTTCATATCACCCATGAAGGTAAAAAAAGCCTCCCCTGGATAGGCCCAGGCTTTCGTTCTCGCTCTAGATAATCAGCCCTCGCCTGTCGCCCACCTCACTAGGAGGCAGCCGCCTACGAGGGACACAACCAAGCCGAAGAGTGGAGCGTCCGAGCGAACCTCGACTTAGGGGATCTGTGTTGGTGGGACAGTTGCCTGAAACCCAGGTCTCACCGAGCCGACCGATGAAAATGCTCTCGATGTGCGGACGCTGATGGTTGCCCGCCCGCTTCGCGTGTCTCGGTTATTCATCGAGCCCATCGGCGCCCGCATATGTGCGCGATCGGGGTTTCAGACCCCGTTCGCCTCCAAATGCGGAATGTAGACGTAGCGATCAAAGCGGACGCGCCTTTCGGATCTTGGCTGAGAAGACATGTTGCTTTTCAATCAATGGTAAATTACACTCTAACGTTTGTGGTTGGGAGTGGAATGCTATACGTACCAACCCCTTCCCCCTTCTCTCGACAAGTACTCAGGGCGGCGAAGCAAACAAACGAAGATCGACGCTACAGCTGCTACTCCCATACAAAAGACGCTAGTAGACATACTATAGTGATTGCAGATGCCACTCCGATCAAAAAGTGGTCACTTTTGAACAAATTTCGATCTCAGCAGAAGGCATGGTTCATCGGAGCTTCTGCGTTCATGTGTTGGTAAGTGAGGAGCATGTAGATAGGTCTTCCATCGATTAGTGTTCACCTAAGCGATGCGAGAGCTGGAGCTGAAGAAAACGAAGTTATGGGAAACAGGCTTAGCATTGAAACATACTGCTACTACGCTCTATCTACAAGTTCTCCTCCGTCTAGTCTCCCGTCGCACCCCTCTTCCTCTGTACTCGGGTAGTGTTAGCTTTCTATTTCACCCGAGCTTGGATTATGGGGCAAAAGAATGAAATCCCCTTTCTACCTTTTAAACGAAACATATTCACTATCTAGTTGGCAGGGCGCTCTAAGCGCATTTTTGTCGCGCCGCCTGTCTCCGCCGAGACCTTCCGCTTGTCCCGCCGCATCGGTTTTACCTCCTTATCCACGCCTCTTATCATCCAGTGCCCTCCGTCCATTCTCTGCAGGCTTCTCGGCGATTACCAGCTTAACTGATCGGTTCCGACTTAGGAAAGTGAAATGAGAAGTTAACTATGAAGTTCTACATTTGACAGTCACTTATTACTGAAGAATGGCCAGGCACCGCAATGTTGCGACTTCCGAAGTTTGAACAGGAAGTCGACCACGATGTTCCAGACCACCAGGATTCTACTGACTTCATCCGTCTTTCTTCCTCTCTTTAACAATGGCAAACCCATCGACATATCCCACTAAACAAGCATGTCAGCCCATTCCTATCTGGAGTAGTCGAGTAAGAGGTTGATTGCGAAGTTCTTCATTGCAAATTATCCGCTTCTTGAAAACAGCCGGGTCCGCCAACCGCTTGCTAGTTGCAAAAGTCGATATGGGGGGCCTCCCTAAGCTCCTCGACATAATTCATGAAACTCTTTAGCCGTCGCCCTTTTTCTGCTTTACACAGGTTACTGCCCACTACCTCGGGCAGCGAGTTACAGGGTCACTCCTGCTTGGTGGTCAAACTCCTGTCGGTTGTCCTCTCATGGCTGCCTTTATAAACCTTACCGAGGGCTTTGATCGCATGGTGAAGGATAACCTGAATACCAAGGATGATCAGACACGCCACAGAGTTTAGGAATGCTAAGCCCTTTTCGACGATTCTTTTGCACTGGGGCTTAATCTCTTGACGCCGCGACAAGAACCTCTTGAGGTTGCTAACCGATTTCCGCATCGAAAGATCGTTGTTGGGTTGAGTGAGAAGTTCATCGATGTCAATAACGCAGGCAACATCGAAGTTGATCATCACTGGGAGTTTACTGCTGTAAGACAGCTAGCCTCTCTAGCAATTTCTTACTTCTAGAGGAGTTGATTAAAAATCCATTCAATAAGTCAATTATGAAGTCTTTCACTCAATGGACTTCCTCCGCCACTATCCTTGTGGCCCTGGTGACCAGCTCTAGAAATCCCACTTACAAAGCCCTTAAACATATCGACTTTGGAGTGGTCTCACGACACGGCGCCGAATGAGACAACGAAAATAAATCCCTTTATTACCTCCAGTATGATCGATCCCGCTAACCGATGTCTACTTTAAAACGTCGATTGTCAAGTTGTTTTTAACAGAGTTCTTCACCACAAGGGCTTTAGGGTCCATTCCCAAGATGCGGGCCCAAAAAGCGAGGCCAAGAAAGCACAACTCCCAATATCACAACTCACACCTATGCGGCCACATCCAAGCTTACATAATCACAAAATCACATTTAACGTAGTCCACAAGCCCACGGGCGACTTCCCCACCACGCGACTCAAACAGAAGCGATTATCTCAACAGCGATTAATTATCAAAGCATATATATATGTAATATCACTATTTATTGCATGGAACATGTTCTAGCGTTACGTTCCATGGAAGAACACATGCTGCACTTAGGTGGTGCTCGCCGCTGTGGTTCCACAGCTATTAGTCCTACTGCTCCAGTTCCTTCCTCAAGAGCACTCTCGCTAGGTCTGGCGGTTCTAACACCCTCCTCAAGGGCACTCCGGCTTGCTTCGATCAGAGACAACCCTTCTGCAGCGCCCAAGACACCTCCTCGAGCTATATATTTACGTTTTTTGGCCCACTTCTTCTTTTGCCTCTCGTTTTCTACCCGAAGCTGTGCATTATCACTAGCGAGCATAGCAGCACTATTCATGGCCAACCCACAGACTCGTACAAGCTGGTTAAGAGCTCGTTCGGTTGGACTTGGTGGGGTATGTGTTCGACGTTTAAGGTATTTCTTGAGTAACTCTGTTTGGTGCTGCAGCTCAAGGGTGTTATGTGGCGTTTCAGCAGCCCATGGTCCTTCGCACGGAGGAAGAGGAGGAGTTGGTGTTCGGAATTGGGTATGAAGGCGAGATAGAACGCGATCTGGATTTTATGGAACAAGTCCAGTTGCTGTAAACCCACTTCGAATGTTCTTCTCGTGCAGATCTGCCAAGCGAGCTTGCTGGTATAATGAAAGAAACTCTTGTTTGTCAATGTGATTGACGCCAAGTCGCATCAACTGCTCCACTTGCTGCCCATATGATTTCTTCGATGCCGAGAAGCAGCCAACGTCTAATGGTTGTAGAAGATGGGAGGGATGCGGCGGCATACAGAGGACAATAATTCCGTTTTCTTTGCAATAAAGATCAAAAGCAGGTGTAACGTGGCTGCCATGGCCGTCCAAAA
>RCNJ01000205.1_pt1 | contig 41584 bp, 31 predicted proteins | sample 2041171 | NCBI WGS metagenome assembly RCNJ01 (sample SAMN09708213, study PRJNA481090) | feces metagenome | biome: feces | host: Pygoscelis adeliae | place: Antarctica: Rookery Lake | collected 2010-03-01 | reverse complement strand
ATGAAAAGTAAGTAGAAAAGAATCAGAGTCAATTAAATCAACGACCTAATCCCTTGGGACGACTCTCTCCCCAATTAGGTCGTAACAGGTTTCCCACAATAGTCCAACACTCTGCAGTACTGTCTATAAAACGTCTATCAAAATACACAATACAGTCTTTATGTAGCTGTTCAACTAGGGAAAGTTTGGTTGTTCGCCTATTTGCCTGTCCGACTATTTCAAACCAAAGTAGAGCTGGCATCGTAAACATCAGCCAAGCCTATTTGCACCAACTTCATGGCCCGTCAGCATTCAGATCTTTTGTACCAACTGTTAAGTGCCTATTATATCCACCTTTCTACCCACCATTATAGATTAACGCTCACAATATTGCATCTCAGCGACACAGCCGCAATTTCCACCTTTCTCCTCACTACGGGCTTACTTCCACAACACACCATCTCAGCAACACCACTAGACACTCTGCCGGACCTCAGCAACCACAAACTTCGCACTGACTTTGCCGAAATCACAGACATTAGGAATAAGCTTTCCGACGCAATCTTCCACAACATCGCTCTGATCAATGATGGTGATGTCACACCGGATGGCTTACCGCTAACGGACTGGCAAGCGAAACTCTGTCCCAGCCTATTACGCCCCAACGAGAAATTCATCTATAGAAGCCTCTATTGCTGGTTGCTGTCTATACTTCGTCAGCCTAGATCAGATGGTCAAGTTCTTGTTCTCAATCCAGCATGGATACTCATAATGACCGATTTGATGAGGAAGTGTGATAGCGAGCAGCTGCATCAGTTTCTGCGAGAGGTCAGTACTGTACTGCCGCGGACGTAAAAAGTCAACTTCATTGATGCTGACTGATTGTGCTTGTTCTGGAGACAGACGATTTACGACCGAATCAGACAGACCTCAGACGCAATGTCGCAGCATTGTCGGGTTACAAAGATAGACTGGGACCAAGTGTGGCCATGGTCGAAGCACAACATGAGGACTCCGAAAAAGACCTTGTTTGGAGCGATAAGCTGTTCACTCCATTGCAACCGATATTGATATAGAGGCTGGCAGCTAGTGACAGAGAAGGAACGCCTTGGGCTGCTGAGACCACGCAAGGAGTGAATGGGAGAATGCGGTGCGCTCCTGGCTACTTTCTTACAGCGCCTACCTCGAGAGTCAACAACAAACAGAGGTGACTCGGAAGAGTGGAATGACGGGTTTTAAGCTGCTGGCGGAAGGAGTGGTTGACTGGCCATGACTTGGAAGTGGACAGCAAGCGTGAGCTGTAGAGATAGTCCTACGCAATGAATGATGATGGTATGCTTTTTGTCTCTTACTTGTGGCGTGCCCACTGATTTTTGTCGATGTTTTGAGGATGATCCGGAAAATCAAACTTTGCGTACTTACTGTCATCAAGAAAGAGCCATGAGTGCCCGTCTGAACCAAGTGGACTATAAATCCATATCCCCTACCCTTCCCACTTCCTCCTGATCAGACCTATTTATCACTTCCGACGCGCATCCACACATGCCGCCGGATATGCAATTCCAGCTCAAGCAACAATTATCGCCACGACTATTCTATACCACCCCCCTCCAGGTGTACGGTCGCTTCCAGGCACACCAATACCTGGTATACGTCATTTGCAGCAGCGCTATTGGTGTGTTGGATGCGGCCCTCTATATGTCACCTGAGAAAGGCGCCTTTTTTACTAGGGATGAGGTAGCCTGTATGAATGTTTATGAACATGCGACGTATTTTTTCACAATCGCTTGGCCGGTGTGGGAAGAGAGACTAGCTGTGCTTTAGGGCTGAGGGATGACGGTGATGATGAGGGTAGTCTTTAAAGCGCAATTTCAGAATTGGCCAGCTAGCAAGGATAGACTATAAAATGTTATGTAGAACTTAGTATCGAGTCGTGATGATCATGAAAGTGTAAGAAGAGTGGGTCAAATTAAGGTTTGGGCCAGTGTCGGAGTTTGTGCTGTTACTGGCTCACCAGAAACAACCCATGCTAAGTTGCAGTGGCAGCCTGTCAAACTTGCCGTGACCATATCAAACTTTGATGGTTTGCCTCAAAAGAACGCACCATCACACAAATTCAGCTGGTTCGCTGCCTTCACGGGGCGATTATCCTGGAAAATCATTTTTGTTTCTCGTTGCATGTACCAAAACCTGTTAGCAAATCTGGAAATTGAGGCATCTTACTTTCTGTCAGATCGCGACGCGCTATCGCGGCCCTGTCACGACAAATTTACAGTGGCCACCCCACCTCTAAATCAGCTAAACCTTGACTCAACGCAACATCCATTCCACGGCAAACATTCGATAAAAGTTGTTGTGATTCAGCCAACTGCTTAGTGGCTGGCCTTTGGGACTCGGAATCAAATCATCAAAGCACACTTCCCCGTATCAAAATATTTGCCACACGCCACCATGGCGCCAGCTGACCATCTCAACGATGGCGCGCACGCAGAGGAGAAGGAGATTAACTTCCACCACCCCTATGCGCCATACAGCATCCAAGAAGAATTCATGCAAACCGTCTACAGCATCCTCGATGCTGGCAACCAACCAAATGACGGCTCAACCGACGCAAATGCTAGCATCGGCATCCTCGAATCACCCACCGGCACCGGAAAATCCCTGAGCTTGATCTGCGCATCACTCACGTGGCTCAGGGAGTTTAAGAGGAAGCAGTTCGAGGAAGAACTCGATGGAGGCCGGAAGAAGGAAGAGGAGGCGCGAGAGCCGGATTGGATTATCGAGCCTGCTAAGGCGCGGAGGAGGAGAGAGATGTTGCGTGGACGGGAGGAGATGGAGGAGAGATTGAAGAGGGCGAGGGAGAAGGAGGCGAGGATGAAGAAGGCGATGCTTAAGGGTGAGCAGGCAGGATTTATGGGGAAGAAGAGGAGAGTTGACGTCGCTGTTGAGAGTGATGGTGGGAAGGGTGGCGATGAGCAGTGGGTGCTGGATGAATATAATTCCGACAGTGAGGGAGCGAGAGATGACTCGAATCCTTATGCGGGGTTCTCAAAAGAGACGATTGCGTTAATGGAAAAGAATGGTCTTGCTAGAAAAACCATGACTGAAGAGAATGAGGACGTGGAGGACGAGACGAAGATCTTTTACTGCTCACGTACGCACTCTCAACTGACGCAGTTCATCAACGAGATGCGCCGCGTACACATCCCGCCATCTCTACAGCCTGAGCCCGCACCGGCAGAACCGATTCTGGAAGAAGAGTTTAAGCACCTCACACTCGGATCGAGAAAGAATCTATGCATCAATTCCGCTGTCTCGAAGCTGAGAAGTACCACGGCCATAAACGAGCGCTGCGCCGAGCTTCAGCAGTCTAGCACTCCGAAGGAGAAACGCTGCAAGTTCCTGCCTAACACTGAGAATAGGCCACTCATCCACGACTTCCGTGATCGCGCGCTCGCTACTGTACGAGATATTGAGGAGTTGGGCGAGCTAGGGAAAGAGGTTGGGATTTGTCCATATTATTCTTCCCGAAGTGCTATAAAACCAGCGGAGATAGTGACGCTGCCATACCCCTTGCTCTTGCAGAAGAGCGCGAGAGAAGCGTTGGGAGTGTCAGTGAAAGGGCATGTGGTGATAGTGGACGAAGCGCATAATCTGATGGATGCCATTGCCGGTATATACGGCGTTAGCATCTCTCTCACCCAGCTTCAGAAGTCGCGAAGCCAGCTACAGGCATATCTGATGAAGTTCAGGACTAGACTTACAGGCCAGAACCGGATCTATGTTGCGCAAGTAGTTCGATTAGTAGACAGTCTAACGAAGTATCTCGAAACCAAGGAAGGAAAGCCCGAAGACATCGTACAACCAGCCGAGATGATGGCAGGCAAAGGCGTAGACCAGATAAACATCTACAAACTCCTCAAATACCTCCAAGAATCAAAGCTAGCACGAAAAGTAGAAGGGTATATCCTCTGCACCGAGAATGCAGAAGAAGCCATCCGCATCAAGAAATCATCCCAACATCCCGCCGATCTCTCAGAAGCAGCAACACCCACCCTCCACCACGTATCATCCTTTTTCTACGCCCTTACAAATCCCGATGCGGAAGGCAGACTCTTCCATGCTTACGATCCAGCCACCAAGGAGACGAGTCTCAAATACATGCTCCTCGACCCCACGCACCACTTCCGCGAACTCGTCTCGGAAGCACGAGCTGTTATCCTTGCGGGTGGAACTATGAGCCCGATGAGTGATTATACCTCTCGCCTTCTCTCTTACCTGCCTCCGAGTAAGATCACTACGCTGAGTTGCGGACACGTGATACCCAAGGAGAATCTCCTTGCTTGGACACTGAGTAAGGGTCCAACGGGGAGAGGGTTCGAGTTTACATTTGCTAAGAGGAAAGGGAGGGAGGGGGAGGAGATGATTGATGAGCTGGGGCGGGCGATGTGTAACCTCGTCAACATCATACCAGATGGCGTCGTTGTTTTCTTCCCGTCTTATGCATACCTCGAAACCGTTGTCACCAGGTGGCAAGTTGTGCTGGAACCAGGGAAGCCGAGTGTATGGGAGAGACTGGCGAAGAGGAAGCAGCTGCTTAGGGAGAATAAGGATGCGAAGGCTGGCGAGGATGTGCTGGGTGAGTATGCGGCGGCCATTGATGCCGATAAGGGGGGACTACTGCTGAGTGTAGTGGGTGGGAAGATGAGTGAGGGTATTAATTTCTCGGATAGGCTGGGACGGTGTGTGGTGATTGTGGGCTTGCCGTTCCCTAACATAATGTCTGGTGAGTGGAAGGCGAAGCTGGCTTACATTGAATCGTCAACCATATTGCGCTTGCAAGAGAAAGGCGAGGGCGATGAGAGAAGCTGGAGGGAAGAGGGAAAGAAAGAAGCGAGAGAGTTCTATGAGAATTCTTGTATGAGAGCGGTGAATCAGAGTGTGGGTAGAGCGATAAGACACCGAGAAGATTATGCCAGTATCATCATGGTTGACACCAGATTTGGGCGAGAGAACATCAGAGGGAAGCTGCCAGCTTGGATTAGAAGTGGTTTAATCGATGGATGTGAGAAGAAGGGCTTTGGCGAGCTGATGGGAGGTTTGAGTAAGTTCTTCAGAAGCAAGAAGATGCCGCAGTAGATATAGAGATGATACCCGAATTGCATAACGACCGAGAGTTTAGACGCAAATAGTATTGTCTTTTGAAGCGTACGAGATTAAAATTAGTGGGCAATCTTCCAATCTTGGCTCGTTAAAGCCTTGGTTGAGCAACTTATGATATCCCTGATTCTTGGTCAGACTACCCAGAGAGTGGATCTTGGTTTAGACGAGCTCTTCTAGGCTCGTAAACCGAGAGGCGGGAGTGTTGATTGCTGTCTCGACGACATGGGTAGGCGTGCTAGTGCCAAAAGCAATGTGGCTGCAAAAAAAAAGGTCGGGTGAACATGTTCACTGTCCACTCGGCAGTCTGCTCTTGTGGTCTCAGCAATTCCAGGCGGTCCTTCTCTAGACGGTAAGCTAGCATTCCGTTCTTAGGCCTGAAGGTGATGCGTCATACCACTTCACACGAAGTCCTCCTCCATATCCTCATGCTGAACCCCCAGATATCCAAGAGCTTGCTGAAAAGCTGACTTGCCAGTCTTCAGGTGGCGGCGCTGCCCAGGCCAAATCGTCTCGTAAAATAGCACGCCTCCAATGCTGAATCAGTTCGTAATGGCCACCCACGATCGCTGGTGGCCCGTCAAAAATGTACCCATCTCGTTCTGAAAGCGAACGATCAGATCGACAGTCAGGGCCTTCACCATCTTTTCCAACAAGACTAACGTGAAATCCACGCTGTCGCAATTGGGGTCGTAATCGTCGCAGACACAGCCTAGGGTACACAACCAATCACCCGTCATTTTGTAGCCTCCTCCGCAGGTTGCAAGTGTGTAGGACGCGGAGTTGTCAGTCAATTTGATTATGGTAGCACATCTGGTGTAGAACGAGATTCCAGTTCCCTTGGTCCGGTGTAACGTAAGTCTTCAAGGATAAGGTTATCAAAGAACACCGTCGTGAGCTTGCCGAATCTGCGAGACGTCTTGATGATGTGGACCATATGGTCGACGCGGTCTGGCATTAACTTTCTTTAGAAATCACACATAATGCGGAGGCTGTATCTCGGGCGTACGTGAGACATGGTTTGGCTTTGGTGTTACCGCGGTATCGAGCTGTAACCTGTTGGTGTTGATGGTGGAGCGAGGAATAGTGCCGGAAGAAATTCAAATGTGTGCGCAATCGTAAGCGTGATAGCGACCGCGCTTATGGTATCTAGGCATCAGTCGATATTGCTTCAGACCATTAAAGGAAGGTGCCGACGCTGCCAAAAGAGGAAGGACCAATTCTACAACGTCAAGCATTCTGCAATCATGTAACACTTTGCGATGAGGTGAAATCTCGCAGAGCTTGTGTATCTGCTGAAGTCGGCAACCGACAACTGGGTAATAATTCTTGAACAGATTGGTGTCATTGATAACTAAGCTACAAATACCAGCTACTTGGCCCATTACCCTCAGCCGTTCTGAGGCATTGCCTCGCCAAGAAAGTCATGTAAACATCTCTCACCTTTCTGCCCTTTCCGTCTATCTATCTTGTGGTCTTTGAAGCTCAAGACGATCCTACTCTAGGGTAACTGGGTAGTTGTTGACTGCTATAGATTACTGAAAGTACGCGCTTACCGCTCCAGACGAAGTCCTCTTCCATATCCCCGTGTTGCGCCTCGAGGTAATCTAAAGCCAACTGCTTTCCAGCTTCCACTTGTGCTAAGGCCTCTCGGCCACGATAGGTATCGCTTTTGACCACAATGCAAAACTTCCGCCTTAGATACTAGTGCAAAGTTAGTGCCAGCGCTTCATAGAGAAACCTTGAGCAAGGAAGCTAAAGTGGTAGCATGGTACTGACCTCATGCAGGACTCTCATCATCTGCTCTATCAAACACCTAGGTTCCAATTGCTGAGCGAACCTCTGCATGTTCTCCTAGCCATGGGTACGTTGGCAGAAAACAAACTTGTGCAAAATGTGCTTTATCCACCGAACGAAGGTCGCATACATCCTGTCGTCACCAGGCTGCAAATCATTTGGACGTTTATTTAAACCCAATCCGAGATTGGCATGCTATCCGGCGTAGTCATCTAACGGATCGTGGACAGTACCGAAAATCTGCACTACATTGTCAAAAATCTCTGTCAAAAAAATCTGCTGGTAGCTTGCTACCAAGGTTGGTGGTCTTCATGTATTGCACTCTTGGGTGTAAACCGAAAGGGTCATGGCCGTCCTCTATTGTGTCGTGATGATGTCGAGAAGTGCTGTGGTCGATAGTTGGAAGTGAGTAAACGCAGGTGGCGGTAGATTCTAGCAGTGTTGGGCGGGCAACACCTAGATTGAGTTTCTCGAGCACGACGGTAAACGAGGACAAGTAGTCTAGAATGAACGATAAGTACTCAGGCATTAACCGGATCAAACAGGTAGTATAATGGTAAAGAGCAACTTGGACATTTTCACGCTCAGCTTTTGAGCTGTGTGATAACACTATGATGGCATGTCTTGGCCTTCGTCTACGTCCTCAACTAGCACTCCCCAACTACGGAAGCACAGTAGATAACCTGAGTTTTTGTTGTGCAAACCCTAACTTCGGTTTCTAGTTGGCACTTTGTGCCCCTGATTGCAGGATTTCCAACACCCAAATATTACCCGAATAAGCTCGAGTATCACATGGAGTGACGAGGTAAGTAAGCAAGTCTAAAAGGTGGGTAGATTTACCCGTCTTGAGTATTCCCAGGTATCAAGCTACTTTCGCCCAACACTGGAACCCAGCTGACTGAAGCAAGCAGCTGGAGGATGTCTCAGGCAAAACGTTCTGCCGTTGGCGAATGGTTTTCTCAGCCTCAAATTTCCGTGATTGACCTTTTCACTGGAGGGCTGCCTGGGGTAGAGTGGCCGAGCACAATGCTTGGAGCAAGAGAAGACGAAGTCACGACTCCGGCCCGGCCACGTTACCTCGGGCCTCTTGCCATCGCAGACCGACTACCTCTAGCCATCATCTCAGTCACCTTCGCTTCCCGGTCTAAGTTCTGCCAAGTGATCGCTCTACCACCAAACAGCCAGCACCACCATATTATTATCAATAAATGCTACATTCGCGTCCTTCAACCGTAACCAGGTGCTTCACAACTTTCCCACCCGTAATCAAAGACGCCGAGGAGGAGTACCAGCAAATCTCCCGACACCCAACAACACAAAGTACAAACAGCTTATCATCGACTGACTTGCTATATAGGCGTATTTTCGCGTCTAATTATATGTAATGTATATCCATCCAGCCTACCGCCTATCAACCTTGACTATCCATTATCCATGCTATCTATCCACCATTGTTGCCTCATCATTCGTTCTTTGGGTATCGCCTCCTCTCATCGCCTCTCTACCTCTGCCTCCTCTCTTCTATCCTCGCTCGTTCCCCCTCTCTAATCTTTCGCTTTTCGAGTGTGGCAATCTACATCACAATCTATATCCTCATTAGCTTTCATCCTTTCTCATACCTCACACAATGGATGCCACTTACACACTCCTTCTCCCCCGGCGCGGGCGGCACCCCCATCTCATCAAAAGTCTGCGGTCCCTTCTTCGGCGGCGGCGCACTCGGTTTTGGACTTGGCGCAGGACTTATCATCGTAACAGGCAGGGACTGTACGCCTGGCATACCGTGCTGAGCTTGCGAAGCCGCTGGTGGAAGCGCACTGCCCCTTCTCTCGGGGAATTGATTTACGCCCAATCCGCCTTGATAATTATTCTGCTGCTGCCCACCTCTGCCATCCGCACTCGCTGGTCTCTGTGGATCTGGGTATGAGTACGAATGTCCTGAGGAACCAGGTCTCTGCTGCTGATGCTGTGGATGCAGACAGTCCTGTGTGTTTGGCGGCATTGTGGACGCAGCCCTCGGCTGCCCCGGATGCGCACCATGTGGCTGTCCATACCCACCCCCACCACTCATCCTCTGCTCCAACACCGGCCTATTGCTGCCATCCGGGACGCGTTGAGGCTGCTGGTTCATCCGTGGAGCATCGGCTCTGATTTCTGCAAGTTGTCCGGCACCCTTAGATGGCTGTTGTGGTCCACCCGGTCCTTGTTTTTGAAGGCGGCTAGGACCGCCTGCCTTGGCTGGTTCGCCTTGGAATGGGACGCGATATTGATGTTCCCAATCCTTAGTAGTAGGCTTCTCATCCCTCTTCTGCACATCCGGCACGGTCGGCGTCTGGCCCCTATACGGTGGCTGGCTACCTGGTTGTCTTCCTTGTGTAGGCACAGATTGCGACGAGACTTGTGGGTTGAGGCGTGGTGCACCTTCTCTGCCACCTCTCAGGTCGTGGTTGTCATGTAGAGGCCTGACACCGAAGGCACTGTTACAACGATCGGAAGGTGGGCCGGAAACAGCCATATCGTTCATTCTCCTCCTCATGTCTTCTTCTGGGTAGGGTGCAGCTGCGTTTGGAGCGGCGGGGCGTGGACGACGTTCCTGTTCCTGGCCTGAAGAAGTGGTAAGTAAGTTTCCAGAAGAGCTGCGTTTTTGGCTGCGTGCGCGTGGCCGGCCTCGCTCATTGTTCAGATCTGAACCTCTGTCATTTCGACCTCGAGCATACAGTGAATAGCGTGCAGCACCAGGATGGTAAGAGGCACGCCTTCGGTCCTCAATTGGCGTCGGCGGCACGACACGAAACGGGGGGACCTCCTGGGAGCGGGAATGGGCATGGGAAGGTGCTTGGGATAGGGTTTTTTGTTGTGCATAGGGGGCATAGTTCTGCTGACCTTGAAGGAATCCACCTGGCATTCTATCCGTATCTGGCACTGGAGTGACAACTCTAAACGGCGGATTGACTGGTCCTTGACCTTGGACGGTGGCAGAGCTGGAGCGTGGTGGGAAGTTAGCGGAGGTTGGAGAGTTGACTTCTGTCATGGCTGGTAAGGCGGCGGTGGTTATCTTCTTTTGGAGGTGGTCTGGGCGCTGGCCGCGGCGGGAGCCGTATTGGGATCTGATCCTGTTGATGGCTACGTTCTCGTGGTCTTTCCTGGAGAGTGTGCGCTGCATGGAAAGTGCGCTCAAACGTGCTAGCGCATCGGCATTGCCGTGGTCGGCGGCTTTTTGATACCATTCTCGGGCTTTGCCAAGATCCATTGGGCAGTGAAGACCAAGCTCGTAGAAGTAGCCAAGCGCAAACTCTGCAGTTGGGAATTCTTGTTGCGCTGCGCGCTTCGCGTACTGGAATGCGAGATCCTCGTTCTTAGAGAAAACACCTTCGTATCCGCACAAGAACCACTTAGAAACTGCCATTTCAGCTTCTGGCTCTCCTTGCCCAGCAGCCAAGCGGTTGTAATGCATCGAAAGTGTTGGATTGAACTCACAGCCCAGCAGGCAGAGCTCGTACGCGGAACCCATTTTGAGTTGTGCCTTTGCAAAGCCGAGGAAAGCTGCGCGCTCAACGAATTGTCTCGCCTGCTCAACATCGTATGGCAGAACAAAATCTGGTAGTATGATGTTTGGCAGCTCTCTTGCCAAGAGCATACCATAAATGTAAGCACCTTGTGGCGCATTCTCATCCGCAGTTTCGGCGGCATATCTGATCTGTCCAACAGCGGTCTCATAGTTTTGTGGTTGTCCGTGCTGGCCGAGAAGGGCCATCATACCCATTCTGTAGCAAGACGCCGAGTCGCCCATTGCAACTCCATGCTGGTAGTGCTTGATCGCATGTGGCATATCCTTCATAGCCTCGTACTTCGTTCCCATCCTGTACTCCGCTCTGCTGTATTTTTTGTCCGCTGCACGCCTGTATCCTGCAAAGGCCTCCTTGGTGTCTTCTGTATACCCGAATTTGCCAAACTCGTACCAAGTTGATCTCAGGAAGTCGGCCTTTGGGTGGCCTTGATCGGCAAGGAAGTTGACAACTTGAAGCGCATCTTCGCGAATCCTGCGTTCGATATTTGGCGTGGTAGGGCGCACATTGCCTGCGCCAACTGCTGCGCGAATGCGAGATTGGATAGCATTGTCGGACCAGTGAAGAGCGGCTTGAGCCCAATTCAGCTGGCGCTCAGGGTCGTTGGAGTTGAGGACTGCTTCGCGGGAGTGCTCGAGGTCTTCCTCTTTCTGCTCGTCGGATGGTGGGACATTTGGACCTGCGTTGAGGGGTGGTGGGAATTGCGACCGAAGTGGTATTTGGCTGGAGGTTCTCTCCGGGTGTCCATTGTGGTTCTGATGGTTGTATCCTCCATCTGCTTGGCCGTAAGCCGCACCGCCATACCCCTGGTTGTCCATGCCACGATCGGCAAACTGTCCATGGACTGGCGAAACCATGCTCGCGGTACTGTTCTGTCTATACATGGTATTGTTGGCCTCTAATTCGAGAGACGCGACCCCATGCTGCATGTTGGAAGGCACTTCTGGCATAACCCTATTTACAAATCGCTGTTAGACTCGTGAGGCCACCCGGGTCTCTTTAACCAGAAAAATATATCCACGGTCCTCGGGACGTGTCAAAATGTCGCAGCTGCCAGACTTGACAGCTCGGGAGTCTCGTTGTCGAACACGGCTTAGAAACAGAGACAGCGAACGCACCTTTGAGGAGCTGGAGAGATCAGTTCGGGCATCATGAACGCGTCTTGACCTCCTGGATAGAAAGTCGCCGCAAATATTGGCGTCTCGTTTTCTCGTGGGGACGTCATCTTGCTTGCGTGGGTTGCCAAAGTGGTTACCCGCTTGGAATCAATGGTGGGCGGCGTGGGGACTTGCGAGATTGCCTCTCCATAAACCAGCAGGCCAAGGATGCGCTATTGTAGCAGGGTCACAGTCGTGGTGGTGTCGTAATGGTAGAAGAAAGGAGCAGTTTGAACTTTGTGTATTCTTCTTTGGAGTGTGTTTGGTGTTGTAAGAAGAAAAGAAGAAAAGAAGTTCAAGTTTGCGACATTCAGGCAGGGCTGTGCTGATCAGGCGGTGTTTATTCAGTCTCAGTTGGGGTGATCTGTGGCTGCCCAGCTCTTAGGTTCCTTGTGTCTCAAGCGTACCCGCCGTCTGGAACAGTTTAGTGCGTGTTCTGGTTCCGAGGAACCCCTGAACGAGTCTATAAATAGTCGCCAATTTACCCCGCCATAGCAGACATGGCGGACAAACATAGGTACAGTGTCGTTACACTTTTTCGAATCACCTTTTATAACTCCCAGTTGCCGCCTGAGCCAAATTTGCCAAGTTTGCTAATGGTGGCACCTCCAACACCATCATGGCCAATGCGAAATGTGTAAAGAGACTGTAAACACAGGAGATTACAAAACTCTCGAACTTCAGCTCAAAGTCGGAGTCTCAACCTCAATTAAGCTTTTCTACTCATTGGTGCCACGATCACGTGAATAGGGCGGCGTTTGCGGAGAGACCTCACAGACTCACAGAGGCTCATCTTACGAGATCAAGCATCTATCTGACTGCGTCTAACCAGCGAACGAGAACCGAAGACCTTCAGCTCTTCTTCGTCCCGTGGTTAACCGCCTCATAAGATCATATCCCATCTTGCAGACCACTTAGTCTGCTTCTCGCTCGCTTAACACAATAATACCATAGCACGGAGGAGTGGGCGACCACTAGAATCTAGTGCGCATGTCCGACATTCTGCTGTGTAGGGTAGCATCCTTGGACTCAATAAAACTGGAAACGGGATACAGAACTATCGAAACCCCTCTTTCTCATGAGCTCAAGTGAAGAAGTTTCTCGTGCCCAAGGTAATACTCGAATTCAATTTCCACGGCTAAAAAGAGTACTGGCGTGCAATTTCAAAAGATGTAACCGCAGCTACTCATAACATGTTGGTTGCGGCTTAGAACAGCTCTCCTCCTTGTCGCAATCCTTTGTTTCTAAAAGCAATCAAAACGTGGCGGAGCACAAAGAACACAGCTCTTGAAATAATGTATCGGGCTTTCTGCTTCGCCAAGTTAACATGTATTCGTTAGTGCGGCTCTAGTTTGGATCTCGTGGAGGCGAGGAATGTACCGTAACTAAGGAAAGGTGTCTGGCATGAAGCTCTTTATTCTTGGTCCAACTCGTCCCAAAGGGGGTTAATGCCACCCCGGAACTTTACGAAATTTGAAACTCCAAGGTCAACTTCCACGACTAAATAACACATGAAGGCCACTTATGAACCAAATTCTTAAAGTTAACAGTACAATGGTCATAGATCTGTTTCCGCTCTTTAATTTTGGCTGGCAACCAGGAAAACGAGTGCTGTGGGTCACTCCTAATCCTCAATTGCCCACAACACCCACCTTAAAAAGGAATTTTTCCGAAGGCTGTGTTTTAATCTGGATGCCTGGGATGGCTCCCAAGACATTACTCGGCAGCGGATGATGTTGTTGCCGACAACCCCTCGACCCCAGTAACTTTTTGTTCTCAGCCTCGCCAAAAATGCCAGAATCGCGAGGTGATAACCATTCAACGTCTCAAAAGTAAACACAACTCACAGAGCTGGCTAACTCACTACCACAACTTCTACATCTCGGATATACAATCAGAAGGAAAGGGGGGTGGAAAATCAGTCAAGATGGTCAACTACGACAGCGACTCCGACGGCGACTCCGCCATGTCCTACACGGAGACGAACGTCCTGCTAGGCTACGCCTCAAAAGAGCTTTCGGAGGCAGATGACGCGAATTCTTTTATTGGTGGTCGTCCAGTCCGTTTACCCATCTCCTCGTGGCCCTCTTCCACCCCCATCTTAACACACTCCTTTAAACAAACTCATAACCTTTGAAGCAAAAGCTAACCACCCTTCAGACATGGATCGACTCCTCTACACCTCCCTCCGCAGCAATAGCAAGGTGCAAAGTATGCAACTCTCACCTCACCCTCCTCCTGCAACTAAACGGCGACCTCCCGAAAGAATTCCCCGGCCACGAGCGCCGTCTCTACGTCCTCGCATGTCCAAAGAAACAATGCCGCAAAAATGAGGGTAGCATCCGCGCTATTCGCGGAGTGAGAATATCAAAGGAAGCTGCAGAATTAGCAAGGAAGAAAGAGGAAGCGGCTGCTGAGAAGAAGAAACCGAAGCTAGCTCCAGTAGGCCAAGGCAAGGTCGTCTCAAACACCATGTTCGGCGAATCATTATTTGGCGCAAAGCCAGGAGCTGAAGCGAGAGGTGGGATGTTTGGCGGCAACCCTTTCAGCAGCGGCACCGCATCGAGCAGTCCGTTCGCTACAAGTGCATCAGAACTCGCGTCCAAGGTACCGCAGAAAGTCGAGGAGGTAACCAAAACCTTCGCCTCCGCCCTCAACATTTCAGAAGAGCCCGTCTCCGGCCCACCATCACACTCCGAGCCATGGCCACAAGACTCCGACCTCCCAAAGCCGCACCCGAAATTCTATCTCGCAGACGCGGATTACGAAATTTTGGACAAGGAGGATGAACTGCCGAATCAGAAAGTCGAGATGCTGGAGATGGATACTGAGGATAGTAATTTGGGAGCGAGTGGGACGGGAGGGAAGGAAGAAAAAGTTTTCGAATCAGAGATCGATAATACGTTCCAGAGGTTCGCGGATCGGTTGAGTCAGAATCCTGAACAGGTTATAAGGTATGAGTGGAAGGGCAGCCCGTTGTTGTATACTAAGAATGATGCGGTGGGAAAGGCGTTGGATGATAAGAAGAGTGAAGGGAAGGTTCATACGAAGAAGAGTGGTAGTGGTATACCTAGATGCCAGAACTGCGGTAGCACGAGGTGTTTCGAGGTCCAGATGACGCCGCATGCTATTACGGAGTTGGAGTCGGAAGAGATGACGATGGAGGGTATGGAATGGGGAACTATCATCGTCGGTGTCTGCGAAAACGACTGCCAAGCTAGAGGCGTTGAGATGGGAAGTGTTGGATACCTTGAGGAGTGGGTTGGTGTGCAGTGGGAGGATGTCGTTGCGCCTGGTAAGAGATGAACAATTAGGACGCGGATGGAAGGATAGGATAAGACGAGAAAGATACCATTTTGAAGCACAACCTACCCGTTTTGATGGCTGTGTGATCGAGAAATTTTGCTGGGCAAGTTTTGCGACACAGGACATAGAGTAGCCATTAAACGCCTAAACCAACCACTTCTCCCCGTGGACCAAGACTCAGGGAACAAAGACGTCTGGGTACGAACTCGCTCATCGGCACAGGATTTGGCATATAAATCGGCCGGTGGCCCATTTATGCTGATAGCAGTAAAAAAATATATGATTGGATGATACCATTTTCTCATGCATAGATGGCTCGAAGCAGGGCCAGTACTAGTCGTCTAGTTGACCAACTAACTGACACTTCTTTCCATCCTGTGGAAGTGTACACTGGTGGGGACTTCTGTTGCATCTAAGATGAGGTGATGAGTTCCTAGCCTCCACTGCTGATATGAATCTACTTTCCTCTTGTGCCTCGGCAATGGAGACTGGAGGAAAAGGCAGAGGTGCAGGAATCGAGTACGAGGTGGGCTGGCTTCCGCGGGCCCTTGAAAAGCCTTTCAACTCCGACCACCTCTTCTTTCCCTTCCAACATCTCTGAACTCGTCGGAATGGACGAGTTGGCCAGAATGCCCGTTAGGCATCTGATTAACTTTGGGATCATCTAATACGGCAAAGCCGCGATGTGTGGTCCACTTTCTTAAACCAGGGCGAACCCAACACTGGCGCTCCTATCGCTATTCAATATCGACATAAGCGACTCTGAAGCACCACCAGTGACGGCGATACAGGCACTACTCCAGGTCTTTCTCGCAGTAGTCTTCGTATGTCTTGGAGTAAGAGGGTATAAAGACGTCTTGAAGTACATCCCTATTCGAGGAGCGTGATGGGCACCCTGTATCCTCCTCGTCGGCCATATAGTGCTCGGTGTACACTACATGGACGCCTTTAGCAACTCGACCGTTACCCTGAAGAAAATTGCCCCCCCGAGGTCGTCGTAATACACCCACCCATTGTCATCTCTCCTCTGCTCGTTGGCATTTGGATTTGGGAAATTTACCGCATGAACAGTCGCATGGCTAAGCGCTTACCATCACTCTACTCCTCAGCTCTAGCTTATGTCTGTACTTCCACAAGGCGGCCACTGTATACGCCGGCGTGCTGGAGAAGGAGTACGCAAAATATCCTGGCTACGACGGCCCGCAATTCCTCCATACTTCGACCACGAAGTTCCTGCTCAGGGCTGTCATGTTCGGACCAGCATTCTGACTTATCCGGTTGTGGCATGGTTGTGGTGTTGAGGAAGGAGCGAGAGCGCGACTTCTGTTTTGAGACCACACCGCAGCCGTGGCCGGACTTAGCCTCAACTCAAGCGAAAAACCACCACCCACCAACAGGAAACACACCAAATACTTCTTCTCGCGATCCCAAAACATCTTCCAACACAACCGACCTCGTCCACACATCGCCTATGCAAGGTTAAGTAGGCACACCCGGTATCGCCGTCAATGCTTCTCAAAGTATTTATTCCCCTCCAGACGGCTCTGTAGTTGTTCAACTAAAGCAACTTCTGCATCATACCACCCGCATTCTTTGCTCTAGCCATCTTGTGGGTTGTCGGCTTCCTCATCAAAATTCACGTGTTGATTTTCTACGCGGCAGCCTTCATCACACCAACCTCATATTTCATCATACACTTATATTACCTCCGCCACCATGCCTCCCAAGAAGCTGGCAACCGCGTCTTCGGCCACAAAGCCAACCTCAGACGATAACAAAGCGACGGGTATGATTCTGGAGTATTTGGTGCAGCAAAACCGACCATACTCGGCAACGGAGGTCAGCGCGAATCTGCACAATGCAGTGACGAAGACGAGAACGGATAAGTTATTGAAGGAGATGTTTGAGAGAAAGGAGATCGGTGGAAGAGCAAGTGGGAAGCAGTGGGTTTATTGGCCATTACAGGTACGTTACGAACAGCGAAGACAAGAACTGAGCTGACAATAGAGAAGGACCCAAACGCCAACTGTTCTCCAGAAGAACATGCAGCATACGACGAGGAAATAAAGCGCATTCGCGATAACCTGCCAAACAAGAAGGCCGCACTCAAGACGAAGACAGCAACCTTGGCGACAATCCGCTCAGCACCATCAACTGATGCACTCCGTGTCTCTTTGACCTCTGCTCAGGCTGCAAAGGCTCAGCTTGAGGCGCGACTTGACCCGCTCAGATCCGGTAGCGTTAAGCCAGTCAGCGCCAATGAGAAACGGGACGTTGAGAGGGAGCACAAGCTCTGGACTGCTGTCCGCAACAAGAGAAAGAATATCTTCAACGACCTCGAGACAACATTGCTTGACAGTGGTGCTGTTACGAAGGACGACTTATGGGTATGTCTTCGTGCTACTGCCCCAGAACCAGTACTTGCGGGGACCAGAAGTCTGGATGAAATGGCCAGCGGGAGGAGAATTCAGACAGTGTCTGGGGGTTGCATGAGGTGCAGTGCGTCCTGGCTGAACCTTGAGCGCTTCGAGATATGCTATACACCTCATGGTCCGGTAGTCGGTCTGTGTTGGCTGTAGGTGGTGAGGTGTAGCTAGTGGCCAAGAAAGTGTTCATGTGTTAACGTAGTGGTGTTTGCAGGAGAAACTCGGTCTGGATGAAGACCCATGATCGGTGTCACAGGATTTCTGACGCGACTTACGAGGAATATCGGGAGGCTGTCGAATGGCATAACGAGAGCGAAGATCTTCGAAGATATCGACATGGGACTGATACGAACTGGAGAGGTTGCAGATCGCGTTGCGGATATTGTTGAAGATGTACAGTACAGTTGATGAAGAATCGTGAATGAATACTCTTCTAATCGGTTGGCATCGGGTCAAACAACATGAAGTCGTCCACTTTGCCCATGGCGCGAGGCATCGATCGACTGCTTGAAATCCATTGAAAGTGGTGTTCAGCTAACCGGCCACCAGCCATCGTTGATATTGCTGTCATCCTTCTTGAGACTATTGTTAGTGGTATAGCTGCATACTGTCTCAAGTCCATCGGGCTAAGAGAGGAAATGTCTCCCCCTGCTGAGACATAGTTTGCTTAAGTAGCCATTAAAATACAGATATTGAAGACCTCCTCCCAACTCGGAGCCTATATGGACGAATGTCGTTGAGGTCGCATGGATGAGGGTCCGTCAAACTGGTATGCCAGCATGGATTAACGCTACCCCCCCCCACACACGAGCTCATTTGATGCCTGCGTGACCCTGCATCTGGCTCGAAGAGGTGTGCGACAACCACAGTACGGTGGTGGGGCAGTGGCGGTGCTGGACGATGACGTCTACTGATTCGTTCTTCGGATCATACACTACCGTACGCTTCTTTACCATAGTGTGATAGTGAAGATAGACCCTGGGTCACGATTTAATTCTGTCGCCAGTAGGCAAACATGCCCCTTGACGGTTTAGAAGCGGCAGCCGCGGTGTAAAGATATGTAGAAAGAGGAGGGAAGTCTCGGTGTAACTTCTTCGAGGCTGGGTTCTGTGCGTGACCTTGGCGCTTCGCCTACTCACCTAACGTCTCCTCATAAATCTTGCCATACACTCCTCCATACATCTCCTTATCACATACTCATTCGTAATAGTGTGAAGCCTCAACTGTCGTTGTCAACCAGTTTACATAAGAACCGCATTCCTCGTCCCCATATCGTGCCTATCAACCCTGTCGGCAACTCGCGGGCGGTGGATGCATCTTGGCGAAAAACAACCAATTATAACAAGCCATTTTTACCCCATCACTCGGCCTCCTACTCCGCAGTATACTCCACCAACCTGCCAGGCAACGACTCATTGCGACATTTTCCGTGATCGCGAACTGGATTACACTATTACAACCTTCTCGTATCTCACCAGACCTGTGAGAACCCATTAGAGAGGCAGTTATTTACACGACACGAGCGAAATATAATACACAAGGCAGTGATAGTGGATAGAGATAGGATAGGAAGCCCATACCGTAAGGTGCGACCGAGCTCGACCCCGCGATCGCGCAACGACACCCGACGATCAAACCTTACTCCCACCCCTTAACACAAAATCGTCGGTAACGACATGACGACAAATGAGAATGGCATAGGGCATAGGTCCTCGAGTAGCTTGAGCATGCCTCCAGCCAGCAATTCTATGGCCGGACTCGCGATGCCAGCACCCGTAGGAGAGATGCCGACGGGAGCGGGAAGAGTTGTGGGAGCTACGAATGGTGGAGTGGCGGGAGGGTTCGAGGGGCCGAGGAGTCCGCCGGGGAAACAGAGTATGTTCAACCCCTCTATTACCTTTGATCAAAGGAGGAGGTGGAGGAGGAGGAAGAGGAGGGTTCGTTCAACCGGTTAGCAGGACAAAGTGGAGGGAGGAATAGAATCAGGCGGGAAATTGGAACAGAAGGAGAGGATAGAGGACGAGATGCTAACCAGTTAACAGACACATCCCACGTTCCTTGCAAATTCTTCCGTCAAGGCGCCTGTCAAGCCGGCAAAGCCTGTCCCTTTAGCCACGACTTGAGTGCTGGGCTGGAGAGCGTTTGTAAATACTTTGCCAAGGTAAGTCTTCGCATCCTCACCATGCCCATCTCCACAGCTAACCGATTGCAGGGAAACTGCAAATTCGGCCCGAAGTGCGCCAATATCCATGTACTGCCAAACGGTCAGCGCATCCAGTATCATAAAGGAGCACCGGTAATGCAGCCACCAGCTGTCGGCGGATCACTGATGGGTGGGGCCGCACCAACCCTACAACTGGGCGGCCGGGTCAACCCAGACGCCTACACCAACGCCCCCAGCGCCCTCAGCAACGGTCTATACCGCGCAAACATGGACGCTGGTGGAGGTTATGGAGCAGGCGATTCAACATTTCCACAATACGGTGGCGGACCAGAGGACTTCAGCAAGCGGGGATATGGGGGGCTGGATACCAATAATACTCGTCATCCCGAAACCCTGCTAGAGCGATCTTCGGCATACGGTTCTCCATCAACGAGGCAACTGGAAGAAGATGGCATCGGGAGGTTTGGAGTGGGCTCCATTCCGGCGAAGGGACTGAGTGTGCTTGACGCCCCTCTGCCGGCGAGCTTTGATTCAAATGGTGTGTCTTGGATCGCGAGGCATGGACCGGTGGCGAGTAGTGTGCCAGGGAGATTTGGGATGATGCAGGAGTCGCCAGCCGCAAGTTCATATCTCGGAACCACGGAGAAGGGGTCAAGTGCGCTCAAGAATCTCTACTCGAGTGCGTTTGGGGAGGAGAATGGAGGGATCCTCGCCGAGCATGATGATTTTGCTGATAACTACTCCGCGAGGACGGGAAGTGGCAGAGTTATGCACAGCCAAAGATATGCGAGAACGAAGATTATGAGTGCGAGTCTGCCGAAGGGTGCAGGCGTGAGTGCGATGGGTGGTGGGAAGGGGGATGGGGATTGGGATAATGATTTTACGTTTGAGGAGGACTATTTACCAGACAACTTACGCGATCTCTTGACTCCGGCTGAACGTGCAAGGCGAGGCTCTCGTGCAAGAGAAGAGGAGGCAGAGCTCAATGGATCCGGTAGGCCAATATTCGGCAGCAATGGAGCAGGCAGCTACAGAGACGGCGCACTTGGCTCGCCGTCCCAAGCTTCGCCTTCGCGCTGGGGCCCACTATTCCAAAGACAACACAGGGAGGAGGAGGAGCGCCAAGCCTCCTCACTTTCGAGAGCATCAGCATTCGGGCACGTCGGCTCGCCGCTCCGTAACTCCCTACTAGACGGCAGCAGAACGATTCCACGCTCAAACGCAGAGCTCAGCGGCTCGCCATATGCCAACTCACCAAGTAGAAGTGGGCTGGGCATGTCCATGATCAGTCAACAACTCGCCAGAACACGCCTCGACCGTGCCGCGTCCGATAACAGCGGTAGTTTGTCCGCGTTGAGGAACTCGAGCGCGCCGGCTCCCATCGGCACTCCTCCTTCCAGCGGCTTCGGTGGCATAAGTTCCAATGGTCTCTCAGCTCCTCAGCAGTCTGAGAGAATGGTCGGCACTGGCGCATGCGTTGGGACAGGAAGGAAGTTTAGCCAGATCGAGGAAGAGAATGAGGCTGAGTTGTCTGGTGACGGAGCGGAAGACCTCTTTACGATGGAGGATGATGGAGAGGATAAGCTGAAGAGATCTGGTGGAACAAGTGTGGTTAACGCGGAAGCCGGAGTACTTGAGGAAGGTGGCTGGCAGTTTCCGGCCGTGAGGACGGGAGCCAAGCCACGGAACGGCGGCACCAGCGGCGGCGGCCTAGGTGAAATGTTTGGTGGGAGATCATGATCGCCATAAGCCGATGAGATGAAGAGGAACTGAGGTTGAAGTGATGGACAAAGGGCGATTGTCTTGGCGGTAGTTTTAATAAGCATAGGAGGTAACATAAGTAAGCGAGAAGCGAGAAGCGAAAATTGGAAGGCAAGCGGTCAAGTAAAACAAGGAGTTATAATTTTGGTGAGTCTATTAATGACCGTAATGTATCACAAGATAGTTTGCTTTCGCTCACCTAACGATTAACGATTAGCGATTAACGATTAGCGAGATTGCGATATGTCAAATAGAGATCGTTTCTGAATACGCTTGTCCAGCGACAAGCTTTCTTCGTGTTTGGTTGTTTGCGTATTCTGCATAAGCAGGCACCAGGAAGGTTTTTTCTTCGTTTGGTGATGAGCGCTTGCGCCGCTTTGATTGCCGTCTTGATTTTTAATTTTAGGCTCTCACGTCTGTTAGGCCGCATGGTTGAAGTACGGCCAGTCTAGCCATGGCTCACCATTTGAGCAAGAGGGGACACCTCGGGTGAAAAGTCAAGGCTGAAATATAAGCTGGCGTGCTCAACTTTACTTTGGTCTGTTGGACTCCATTCTGCTAGCCTTCTCCGCTTTATGTGGTCACGATTCAGTGCGAGTCATTCGTGGAGCAAGGACATTGTGGTATTGCACAGGATAACTTATACAAGACCCGATCTCCGTTGTCAAGTGTGGACTGTATTGAGCTGCTAAATAACAACCTCTGAAGAACAACCGATGCACAACCGCGATCCGTCAAAACAAAACCACACTCCGCACCTCATCCCTTCAATATGCCAACCCCCAGATATCTCTGAGAGCACGACTGCCCATAATCGAAACACGAGTGTTGACAATGACAATACCCGGAAGAAATGTCACTGTCGTAACTGTATGCACGGTCGATGAGCTTTCGAAGACTGAAAGAAATTGCTCCGAAGAGAACTTACCTCTGGAACTTGAAGTCGGCGTAGAGCTTCTTGACAAGATCGGCGTAGTACCCCTTGTCGAGTTGGCTCTGGTGCGCAAGAGTCTCGGAAGCATCGAGCTTGTCAACCAACTTGCCTTCGACCACAACACAAGTGCAGCCAGCCTCGTAATAACCTTCAAAGCCAATGTCAACGTCAGGAATACGGACAGCAGATGAGATGCCGTCAGAATGGATGTTGCACCCGCTCGCGTCGATAAGAGCAAGCTTGGTTCCTGCACGAAGTAGGAAATGACGGCGGCCTTGGTAAGGTGCTTGTGGCCGGCCAAGCTCAGGATATGGATGATCACCTTCTCCTCATTCAGGATCACAACTCTGGCCTGGCTGTGGCGGAAGATTTCCATGGCGTCGGCCATGCCCTTCAGGAGCGGAGAAGCCCAATCTTATCAATGATGGCGGCGCCGTACGTTGTTCAGTAAACCTTGTCTGGCGCAGTTTTCGGGGGTTTGGATGTCACCGACAGTATCTCGTTAAGCTACAAAGGTAGATGTTTGCGTTCTATAATGTACAGAAGAAGTAAGAAGAATGGATAGAAGGCCAGCGGCTTACGAGACGGAGACGGATGGTGAAGACGAATACGACCATGCCAATAAGACAGACGTGGGTGAGGGTCAAGTCGATGTGCGTCTTGATGAGGGTGAGGTCGACGTAGGAGGCCAAGGCGTCCTCAGTGGTGCCAATGTGGATTGTGGCCATGGTTGCGGTCAATAGTTTCTCTTTCGGGGTCTGCACTTGTGGTTAGCATCAATATTATGGTGCCATGAAGGTCGTCGTACCATTTTTGGGAGAAGGGAGTATTGTTGTTGTGGTGGAGTTGGAGGTGGTGTTTGAGTATTGAGGTTGGGAAGAGAAAATGAACGCTACGCGACGTGAAGATGTTTTGTAAGCTTCCAGCCGGCGGCGTATGACCTCCCCGGCCACATACACACTTGGGCATTCAGCTGTGTGCGCGCTTCATGATCAACAGTATTCCCTTCCGGCAAAACAAAGGTGACAGGGCGATACATTGCAACAATCTTTCGCGCCAGTTTCGCAGCATACTCCATTAATTCCCACAACCTCCTTTTGCAACAAGATAACTTCACCAAGAGCCTAACCGCAACATGCTACCAAATCGCAGCCCGCCTGCAAAGGTGCAGCTACAGTCTAGCACCGAGTACACATCTCCCACACATACGAACAATCCTGGCTCAGTCAAGAGACTCTCCATATGGCGCCAGATCAAGTCTAAAGCCTCCGTATTTGGCATCTTCGAACGCCCACCAACACCTCAACCACTCAGAACACCAAACAAGGCACAAGGTATAACGCTCCACGTGTCCCCGTTGATTAGTTCAGACGACGACAAGTTCAGGAGTCCTGGTGGACACACCTTCAAGCTGTCTCCTAGGACAAGGCAGAGTCTGAGCTGGAACAAAGATGTTGAGAAGAGGAGGCCGGGCGCAAAGGTCACGGTTATAACGCCGGGAGGAGGGTTTGACCTCTCTCTGCGCCGTCGTGGACCGTCTGTGGGGACTTTCAGCTCTGTACATCTGGAGTCCCAGGTCTCACTGGTCGTAAGCGCAGATACTGCAAAACCGTCTGGCTCACCGATATCCATTCTCAAGGGCTCACCGATACCAATGATCAGGCGCGAGCGCAGAGTAACAGCAGACACAATAACCCTCTGCGGCGCCGACGATGCCCTTGCCGAATTTCCAGAGCTAGAAAGAGATCTGACAGCCTATGTGCGCGAAGGAACCCCAACACCTTCCGGCTCACCCTGTCAAGCGCGCACTCCTGAACCGCCGGTTTATGGATTCATACCGTTTGATGGCATGATTGAGTCTTACGATGAGGATTTTGACATGAGTTATGTCTCTGTATGCAGCGGTACGCCAACGAGACCTGCTGACCAGCGCATGCCAAGCACAGGGATAGGGACTAGTCCGAGGAAGAGTGTGCATTTTGCTGCTGAGCTCTTACCGACCCCGACTCACGTGAGGAAAGCCTTTCTGGCTCAAGAAGGAGACACTCAAAGAGCTGCTACACCAACCAAGTCGCCTGAGAAAGAGTCGACTCCAACAACTGCGATAAGAGGCTCGTCACCTGTCAACCGGGTTGTGCCTGGCACACCGACGCCTCAACCAAGACCACTTCGTCATGTCAAGAGCAGCCGGCAGCTGATCGAGAAGACATCAACCTCAGAGCTCAAACGCGACATACCAAGTTCCGCGTCGGATTCAGCCAGAGTTGAATCGCCGTCACGCCAACAAAGACCACTCCGTACCGTCAAGAGCACAAGGCAACTGGTCAAGAAGACATCGGTCCCAGAGCTCAGGGTGGAGGTTCGCACAGTCAGCCCAAGGACGACGTCGTTTTTCAAGATCGACGGCCATGTAGCCAGCCCGAGCACCAGGCAGCTGGTCAAGAAGAAATCAGCTTTCGAGCTCAAGATTGATGGTCGCATAGCCGCGCCTAAGAAGATGGTTACTGAAGGTGTGATCAGAGGCAAAGAATCGCATGAACAAGCAACAGAAAAGAAACGCGCTGAGGCTGCAGCCTTCAAGCGACAACAAGCTGAAACAATTCAGCAGAAGAAAGAAGAAGATGCTGCTGCTATGATGGCTAAGAGGGCGCTGATGGCGAGACCGCTCAGGGCTAAGAGTAGCCAGCTTGATCTGGGAGCGAGTGCTGCCCAGCAAGCGCTTAGGAAGAGGCTAAGTCAGCCCGCAGTAAGGAAGCGGCCCAGTGGGCCCGAGCTATTAATGCCGACGCTGGCTGTTGAATCAGGCGAGCCGAAGATAAGGGAAGGCGTAAGGAAGAAAGCCAGTCAGCCAGCGCTGAGGAAACGGCCTAGCAGGCCAGACCTCTTAAAGGTATATGCCGCTGCCAGAGTACTCGAGCCCAGGAGAAGTCCCCCCGACGCAGCCCCAATAGACCATAACAAGCCCTTGCCATTCTTGAGGAAGAGTCACGCGCCCTCTTTCGGGGCGGAGCAAGAGCGACCACGTTCGACCGCTTCGATGCAAAGGTCAAGATTACCGGTGCCGTCACCACAAAAGAGAAGTCCATTCAAGCTTAGCCCACAACCACCGGGGAGAGCGGGTATATCGGTGTCCCCGATGAAGATGGTGAGGCACAACTAGGGTGGCCAAGTGGCTTTGTATGTAAATGTATGGTTCGCTGTCAGTGTATTGATAATGGAGAAACTGTTAGAAATATGCGAGGAGATTGTCAATATATTCGTTCCTGTCCGGTGTTATTACGCGCCTCATGTAAACGAGAATCTGCGAGTCTACGTCGCTAAGGAAAGGAGGGCCGGGTGTTCCCATCCACTTCGAGTGTCTCCGAGGCGCCATTTTCAACTGACCACAAAATAGTGAACATGGCACAATCATACCTTCGAGAAATATTGGCATCATCTTCGAGCGTTGCCAATTTTGTTGCCGTCCCTGCCATCTATACAAACCTCTTTACCATCGCTGAGTGTGGGGCTGTTGCTGCCAGTACTCGCCATTAGGTGATGTCAGCACTCTGAATATTGCTTCCAATTAAGTGTCAACCAGTTGAGCGATTTCATTCCGCATGCGGCAAGCCGAACTTATCCGTGTTGAAGATTAGTTAGGAGACTCGTGTTTAAGCCGCTTGAGGGCATTTGGTACTTACAGCCTAAATAGATATCTGAGGAACAAAAGGTGTCTTCATACACTCTACCGATCGGTGTTGAGAATAAAGACCCTTAATTAGCTAATCTTATAATCTGCTATGTACAAGTACACGTGTGACTCCATGTCGCCATATCGGCAGTAATACCGATGGTACCCACCACGCCATTTACATGCAACAGAAGTCGCTGCAGATATACACACAACCTTTCGGCTTGCAGCGTGATCAACAGCCCGCCATGGCTTTCTCAAAGCTGGCTGACTGTGGGAGATAGCCAGTCTGTTTTTGACCCTCACTTTTAGCCGCCAGTCAGTTTCGGATTTCGAAATAGCTGTCTCATAACTGAGTAAGCTGTGTCGGGTTGTCTCAGTGCGGAAATTCGAGAAAACAGATATTGCTCCGAAGCTTCGGAAGAATCCCGCCACTTTGATTCAGCACAGATTGCAAGTAACTCTCGATACATCCATTCTAATAGCCACCTACAATGTCCCAAATAGATCATGTACTTGCCAACAGCTTTGTGGTTAGCTTGTGCCCAAGTCGGGCCTTAGAAAAGCCCATTAGGCCATAATTCATATTGAGATCGCTAAACGGTCCGCTCACAGTCAGCTTAGCGGCCTCAAGACAGCCAGCCAGCGCAGAATTTGCTTTTGACAAAGTCAGTCAGCTTCCGGCCTCGAAGCTGCTTCAGACTGGCTGTTGACCACGCCGTCGGCTTGGCAATGCTTAATTGGTTAGCAGGCAGGAGTTCGTCGAACGATGTACGCATGGATATTGCTACGTTCTGCAGGCAGCTTTGGCAGATCGTAGTGACATTGCTTCATACACCATCATCAAAGTTGTGGCTCGCCGATTGATAAGAAACCAATTCGAGGAGGTTGATGGAGCGGAGTAATTTCATGATCCGCCGCGCCAAACCCGATTGGTCGCCGGGACACCTGGAAAAAGCCCAGCGGCCAGTCGCAACGTGCGCCAAGCTCGGTGGTTCGCCTCGATTGGGGTAAGCTCGGTAGGCCGCATCACCTACCGCATCCCAGGAGATGGGCCAAATCGACCAACAACACCAGGAATGTCTGCCGCCTCGAAATACCGAAGTCTTGGGCGGCGCGGCTCAATCTGAGGAGGGTCAGCCACCATGAAAATTAAGCGCCTTTCAGACAAATGCGATGGTTTTCATTGGGGTTTCAACCACAGTTCTCTATCTTGAGCCAAATAGCGCAGCTCAATTGACCTTCCAGCAAGGCGGGTCATGACGACGGTGCCAGAAACCTGGAGTAAATCGTCCTCCCTGCAATTTGTGAAACGCTTGAGAAGCTCATTCTTGATCCCCTGTCTCGACGGTCTGAAATCGAGGTTGCGGCATTCTGATACGGCATCTGGCCCACCGGCGCCACCCGATTGATTACCCAGGATTTCGGACTCTCCTACGCCGGCGCGGAGGCGAGCCCGACGTCAACTCACCGCGAAAGGAACAACCATTCGCATGCATTACTCGTAGTTATCGCCAAAATAATTTCATGCTCACAAACCAATAAGTTACACATCATCATCGTAATGCTCGCCGATGCCCTCGTTGTTTCCGAGCCCGGCGCTCCATGGGAGCTCCGACCGATTGAGGTGGATGAGAATCTCTGTGACGATGAGGTCTTGATCAAGATTAAGGCCACAGGCCTATGTCACACCGACCTCAACTTTAGCAAGGAGACGAGTATTCCAGGTCTCTTTCCTGCGGTGTTTGGCCATGAAGGTGTGTGTTTTGATTTAATCATGTGACTCATTCCCACCACCTCTCAAACAACATTACACGTAGCCATGTTACTGGTGTTTTCAAACATCATTAGAGCTATCCGCCTTGCTTCTTTACTCTTCACATGCACCGTCTCTATTTAACACATCCTAGGCGCCGGAGAAATCGTGGACGTTGGGTCCGCAGTAACAGTCCTCTCACCCGGTGACAACGTCCTAATCTCATACACCTCATGTGGCACCTGCACAAACTGTCTCTCCAAGCACACCTCCTTCTGCTCAACATGGGAGGCCGCAAACATCGGCGTCGGTCGCCCTGATGGCTCAAAAGCCTACTCCACCGCCGAGCGTAGCGAGGCAGAATCCATCACTTCCCACTTCTTCGGCCAGAGCAGCTTTAGCAGCTACTGTGTCGCATCTGAGCGCTCAGTAATCAAGGTACCCAACTATGCACCTCTCAACCTGTTAGCACCACTAGGCTGCGGGATAATGACAGGCGCCGGCGCCCTTCTAAATGTCTTGAAACCTACTGCTAGCAGCACGATCTGTATCGTCGGCGCCGGAGCCGTTGGGCTGGCTGCAATCATGGCCGTCAAACTACTTCCTGAGCAGCCGAGACGGGTCATCGCTGTCGATGTTGTTGCTAGTAGGCTGGAGATGGCTAGGAAGTATGGTGCCACGGATGTTATTGATTCGAGCAAACCGCGAGATGGAGGGCTGAAGGCTGAGCTGCTGCGCATTACGGAGGGCGAGGGCGTAGCTGGGTCAATAGACTGCACCGGCCGCGCCGAAGTAGTCAATGCACTTATCGAGGCGAGTGCTAAGCGCGGGATGGTAGTGTCAGTTGGTGTGGGTAGGTTGGACGAGAATGCGGAGGCGAACATTTTTAATACTGTTAATAAAGGTGTGGTGTACACGGGTTGTTGTATGGGGAGCTGTTATCCTCAGGACTTCATACCCATGCTGGTTCAGGCCGAGAAGGAGGGGAAGTTTCCGTTTACGGATCTCATCAAGACTTTCAAGGTTGAGGACGTGGACGAGGCGGTTAGGGGCGTGCATAATGGGAGTGTGGTTAAGGCCGTATTGACTTGGGGGTAGGAGGCTAGTATAATGAAGGGTTGACCCATTTGATTACAATGATGGTGCAAGGCGCCTGATATTTCCTTCGTTTGAGTACTATCATACAACTACGACACAGCAACTCCCACTAATTATCAGGTCCTTCTCGGAACTCCCGCTATCCTGTCGCTCAACTCCTGCGCCCAAAACAAATACAAAGCAACCAGGGAGCCAGTATCCCCAAACCAGCCTCCGAAAACAAAGCAAACTCAAGACTCCTCGCTATGTCTATTTTTATAACCGATTAGGGTCGGCAACTTTCGAGTTCGAAGTGTACTCACATGCCCATCGTTTCTACCCTCAGCCGGTTGGGAAAGGAGAGACTCAGAAATACCACTCCTGTCTACGATTCCAGCCAGGTCTGGATGCAAAGTTGCGAACTTGGTGTACGGTGTCATGCCTGGAGGTCCGTTTGATACCTTTTGTGGGAGAGCTTGTGCCATCACTCTCTGTGCTAGTCTATCATAAGCGTAAGAAGGGGGCTGGGCCTTATGGTCGGTACATGGGTTTGGAGCGTCGTTGGAGTAGTGGCGTTGCTGGTGCAAGGCGGCAAGAAGGCCGTGATCATACTGATTGGTTGCAGTATGAGAGAGTGTGTAGTTGGAGGCGCTAGATACAGGTGCTGGTCTCGGACGTAACGCTACGGCAAACATGTCGTTCCCACGGTGCAAGGCGGTTCGGTCGGCATTAACGTTTGTGCGAAAGCTGGTGGGTAGCCAACAGGAGCCATGGCGAGGAGAGCGAGAGGCTGTCCAGAAGCCAAAGGGAGGCGCTGTTGGGCTCCGGAGGCGTCAGTCTTCGGTCTAATTGTAAGGCTCAGAAGCTGCGGCTGTGCCGATGGGTGGCTGGAGGGAGCTGGATGGCTGTTAGGTCGAGAGAGCTTAATAACAAGCGTGTCAATTGGCGCAACGGTGCTTTCACAAGCCCTTCACGCCTATTTGAGCGATAAACTTGAGCAAGTTGTGAAACGCTGTCTAGCTCAATTTCTCTCCGATAGCTGGGTAAGACAGGTCGGGACTAGACTCAACAAAACCGCACAGCCCGCCTTCGCTGCCGTTACGGAGTTTCCATGAGCTTCCCATACTCGTTCCACTTTAGGGCGCCGACCAGCCTATAGCGACACATTATGTGCTGCGGCGAAAGAATTGCCTTTCAAACCTGTTAAGAGACATTATACATGGTCAACATAGACACGACATGTCCTCTGTTCTTATCCTTCACATCAGTGCATAAAGGCTTTGTCTTGTTCCTCATCTCCTTATATAGCAAAACTTACATCACTTGACCCAACCGGTTGACCACTTAGTGAGAGTCAATGGTCTAGAACAAGCGGAATACCAAACAATTGGAACGAAGCTCTTGTGACGAGTCAACCAGCTTAGACCATTATGAGAAGAGTCATTCTGCTTTAAGACACAATCATCCACTCACGCGAGAAAGTCGTCAACTTCAAATGCATCTTTACTTCACCTCTACACGATGAGACAACCGGTGTCAGGACGACAGTGATTCAAAATGCGTCTGTTCAGAGCTACTTATTAACGCCTAGTGGTATGTTATCTAACGCCTCCAAACTCCTCGTGCGTTAACCCATCTATCTGTCACTCACATCTCGCTAATCACTCCATCCACCACCTCCCCGAGCATAACCAAACCATACCATTTCGCGACCCTTTGGTAAACCTTCAACCTCCTCCTCAAATCCTCCCTACTAATCTCCAGCGCCCATTCCCCACTGCAAGGACAATGCTCAAGGAAGTCGTTGATCCTAGCCTGCTTACACTTTCCACACTTCAAATCCTGGCCCTGCCACTGCGTCACCATAGCATTCACATCGCGAATCATCTTCTGCTCCAGCTCCAGCTTATCGAAGTCCGCACTACAATACTGGCACTTCCACGGCACGCTTGACGCCGTCGCATTAGAGCTCTCTTCAGGCATAAGATCCGGATCGCGGCAAAGATCCAAACTCCTCGGCATCGTGCAGTTCTCGCAAACCAGAGTGCCAAGCTTGAGTGACTCGGAAGGGTTTTCGAAAGCTGCTTCTTTAGAAAATTCGCGGATGTCGAAAAGCTGGAGAAGCTCCTTGCGCAAGAGGCGAGCTTCGAGGTTGATATTCTTATCCAAGCTCAGCACCTGCATCAAGCTCTTCACAAACTGCAAGGCCGGGTTCTTATACTTCAGATGGCTGCCTGGTAACTCTGGGAAGTGGTAGTCGGTAGCCAACTCAGGATGCAGCATCTCATCCTTTTGCCGCCTTATCAACTTCCTCACCTCATTCTTCAACGGCTTCTCGAGTGCTTGCAATACATTCTCCTTCTCCTCTTGAGTTGAACCAAGAAGATGAGCAGGCATCAAAGTGGCGCGTGGCGTATTATCAGGGTCGTCCAGCAACCTTGGGCGCTTGCGCGCATGCATAAGCGTGATGAACTCCACGACCCACTTCTGGAATTGCTTCTCCATATGTGTGGGTAAGAACTTCGCAAGCTGCCAATGCATGATCGTATCCAGCGTCTGCTCTTCTTCCGATGTGACTTTGGCGGTTCCCAGCCCGCCGTAATTGTACTCATCATACCATACCAAGTAATCCCAGAACTCCCTGATCTCCATGTCTAAGAAATGAAAAAGCGGCTTCTGTTTTATAGACTTGATGATGTACTCGCTGTACGCTGACGCAATTCCAACCTCTCCCTTCGTAGTTTGCAACAAGAGACGAGTTGAAGAAGCAAAGACGACGTGGGACCCCACGCGACGAAAGTCAGCTATGAGTTGTTGGAATGCTTTCTTGGACATCATTTGAACGTAATAGTGCAGACTGCGATCGTACATGAAACTGTTCGGTGACTCAACCCAGCGAACGAGATGGGTGACCATCACATCCGCCATTGGACTACCGCGACATGCTGCAGCCCACCAGAATTTCACCATCTCGCGGAGAACCGTAATACCGGCCGTAGCGAATGCGTTATCTGATGTTAGGACCTCTGCACTGCCGTCGGAGTCTGAGGGTGCAGGGTTAAAGCCGATACTGTCTGCGCCCTCCAGCTCGTTGATGATGGAGGATGTGAGGATGGTGTTGATGGCCAGATTACGGATGTCGATTTCTATGCAGACACTTGCATATGTCGCCGGGTTGTTAACGGAGGGCATCTGTACCGTCTCTAGCGGGCCGAGAACATCGTCTTTTTCGTGACCGGCGTGGTCCGGCCGAGCTCCAGCCGACCACCATAAGACGACGTTAGACGCTTCCAAGCGTCGGGCATAAGCAATGTCGATTAGGAAGCGCATGTCGTCGGACTGAAGGTTACAAAGTGGGACGTCGCCGTAACGAGATAGGGCCGTGAGGTGGATGATCCAGGCACCGAGGTTGAGATATTGCTGTGCTATGCGCTTAGCGACGAACTTTTGCCATTGCAGGGTTGGAAAGGCCATATCCATCTTATCGTAGGTTATGCCTAAAATTGGGAAATCGTTCAGGATTGGGATATCCTGTACGATTCTGCGTCGTTGTGGAGACTGGATTGCGAGCATAAATGGCTTGGCGGACTCGTCATTCTTGATCTTCTTGATCAGGTCGCCGACTTCAAGATGTGCTTTCCTTGCTGTTGTGACATATTTGGTGGTAAACTTGATCGTCTCTTGGTATTCGAAAGCATTCTGCCACGGCTCGCCATTCGCTTCTTGTAACCTTTTCATCAAGTTCTCAGTGTAGGACTTGGTCAGGTTCGGCAGCTCCTGGCTCTCTCTCGCTGGCTGAAGGATAACGACATGTGCGGTATCCTTCGTGGTCGAGAACAGCGCAAAGATCTGTCTATCTCCAGCCACAATGTGAAAGAGGTAGATATAGGCCAGCGCCGAGCCCTCAAGGTACTCCTTCTTCATCTCCGCCTTCTTCAAGGCGTCCAGATCAAAGCCTTGCTCAAGTCCCTTACCAAGAACACCAGGCTGCGACTCGTCGAATGTGCACAAAGTACCAAGTTTCAATACAGCTCTAACATCCAGCGGCACCTGACGTTCATATACACCTTCCACAGAAGTATGGTTGAAGAGCGTGGCAAGCTTCTTGCCCTCATTCACGTAAACATCCTCTGGCATCGTAAGCTTGAAGAGATGCACAGACGGGTGACCATTCGGCAATGTATGCGACACCTTCTGTGCCGAACAGCCGTCAATCTCGACATCAGGCATGTCCTTGCCCTTCATATTCAGAAATACTGCCCTTGAAATATTGAACTTGAGCTTATGGATCTTCTGATCGATCAGCACATACGCCGCCACGACACCAGGCATCTCAGTCATCCTAAGCTGCAAAACTTGCCATGTCGAGCGATAGACAAGCTCTGCCTGATTCCTGAAGGTAGCGCCGAGATCACTGTGCGCCGCCGATCTGGCCTCGCCGAAGAGGTGCTTACGACGAATCCTTGCCTGCTTTTGTATATTCCATTTCTGCTTCTGGTACTGTAGGAAGCCAATATAATCATTTTCCGGATCAGGCATGATCTTGGGCAACGCAGCGAAAGGGTCAACATTAACAGGCACATCGGGCTCCGTTTCCTTCCTCTTAAGCGAAGCCTTAGGCCTCGAAGCCATCTCTTTCGTAGCATCATGTACTTTGCCGCCTCTTAGCAGCTGAGTGCCGATAGCAGAAGGGATGTCCTCAAGATCATTCAGACGATGCGTGGTATCATCCAAAGGCGCCTTCTGAAAAAGATCCGTCATCTTCTTCTGCTTCATCTTATCCTCCTTAACATTGATCCTTCTCTGCAACCAGTCCGGATGCGGAACTCTCGGAACCGGGTTCCTGACTTTCTGCAAGGCGGCAGGAATAGTGATGAGCTTCTGGATAACGGAAGCCAAACGCTCACGATAGTAATCCCAGTCCAGCAGCGCTCTCGGATCCATAACCTCTGGGTCCTCCTTCAACCACTTCCTCAAGAAGTGCCTCTTAGTCGTTGGCTCAGCAGAGAAGATAGCGACAGGCACAGCACGTTCAGTGACTGGCGCGCCGCGCGGCTTGGAGCAGATAATGTATTTACAATTCAGACCCTTGTCCTTGGTCATCTGCTCGCCCAAGAACTCTCCCAGGCGCTTAGCAGTGGTGATAGATGTCGACTTCTGCGTTCCGTACTCGGAGAGTGCTTTACTCATAGATCTGTTCTCGCAAATGAGATCAATGAGCTCTTCGTCTGCAAGAGTCTCTCCTTTCTTGTCAAGAACATCCAGCCAGCGATTGGCGACGGTGGCAACGGCTCCGTACGTCTCTGCCAGCGTAGTGCCTTCCAAGAAGAACTTGAAGATCTGCGACTGGAAGATCTTGATCAGCTTAAGCTCACCACGGCGCTTCAACTCGAAACCCTTCAGCTCTGCTAAGCTACCGTCGTCGTTGAAGACTGCATAACGCTTTTTCAAGTTCTTGTCCTCCTCCTTCGAGGTCGGCAAGACCATGCATTTGTACGGCCCATCGACTTCGAAGAAAATAGTATTATCGCTATGCGTCGCGTACTTGAACGTCTTCTTATCCACCAGGGTCTGATACTGATGATTCGTAAACTTGGCATGAACCAAATGGTTCAACATGACGCAAGGATACGAGATGTTAAACTTCTTCCCGTTCTTCATGGTGAAACCATAGTTTTCTGGAAACGTGGCTGGCAACATACACCAGATACCATCTGTATCCAGCTCTAGCGGCCTTCCGATCTTCTCAACCAGCTGTCGAGCCATCTGTATAATATGTGCGCCGGTAAGGCAGGTAACGCCAGCCATTTCCATAGAGTACCAGCGCGAACCTTTTCTCATGACATAACCGTAGAACGAGTTCAGAATGACTTTGTGAGCCAGCTGGAGGGAATCAAAGAGGACGATCATCTTCTTTCCGTTTGCGACATCGGCAGCTGCTCCGCCGGAAGCTTTGAGGGCATCGGTCTTGCCCTTCCACACCTTCTGCTCGCCTTTATAATGGTAACGACGATCTCTAAAGTCCTTGACAGTATCAATATAGAAAGGATTCTCGCGCTGACAAATAATAGCCTCGCGCTCAATCGTTGTCGAGTCGTGAATCTTGTGGTAGATCTTTTGTGAATAAGTCTGCAAGCGCTTTCTTACCAACGCCGACTGCTCGTCAGGAGAAAGCTCTTGGAAAGTTTTCATAGCCCCCCACTTTCCGGGGAACTTTTCGTTCTCGAGGGAATGTCGAATCATGTTGTACTCGTCGCGCTTAGCTGGGAGATATTCTCCACGCCACGCCCAGGGCATTCGACGATCGCATGTCTTGCCGGGTCGGTTGAAATCGCACGCCGCGCAATCTGATTCTGAGATCATCGAGTCGGGTTGGAGACGGTTGGTGGTCATAATGTTGGGATACATAGATGCCACATCCACATGGTATATCAGTGGCTTTTCACTGCGATTAGCTGTTGCTTTTAAGCTGAGCAGTCGATCTGTGATCATCTGCTTGACTTCGTCGAAGTTGGTGATGTCTGCTAGGTTCTTCTTCTCTTCCACTTCGATCGTGAACTTGAGAGCTGCATCAAGCTGCTCAAGAAGCTCATCGATAGCTGTAGTGTCAACAGCGAAGTTGACAGGAATATCGGCTCTGAAGACACCAGCTTCGATGGACTCGACGTGGCCTCCTACGTATGTTTCTGATTCCAGAAGATGTCCATCCCAGAACGCCTCTTTTGGTGCTTGATGCTTATTCGGCAACACAATCTCCTTCTTGTAAGCCTCAACCATCAACAACATCTCGCACAGCGTTCCCGTTCCCTTTCTCAGCACCGCATCCGGACCCAGCGGAATAATGGTACACAGCGAGAAAATGAAGGGATGCACATATTTCATGTACAGGTAGTACGTTGCAACCGCATCAGAAACAGAGTACTCAGACAGCTGTTGCGGTCGCTCGCTGGCGTACCGTAACATTAGTTCCGGATCCAGCTCATCTGGGTCGTAGCCGAGCTTTGCCACTGTAACAGCTTTCAGACCTCTACTTCCTTGGGGAAGATAAGAGTCACGGTTGACCCAGTGGAAGCAGTCCATACCAACACTGTAGTTGCACTGGTAGTGATCTTCACTGTTCTTCCTCCATCCAATCTCTTGATACATGTCAATGCCATTGACACTCGCTCGTGCGTCCACAAACGGCCAATCGAAGAAGTCTCCGTTGTATGTCGCTATTACTGTCGGCCGTGCTTCTTTGATGTGCAAGAAGAACCGCTCTATTAATGCCTTCTCATCCGACTCGTTGAAGATCATAAACTCTCCTGGGTATTCTGGTTTGGGCGTGTATTCGAAGTCCTCAATGTCTTCCGAAACGATTTCTCGATTCGTAATCAAGAACCCTTGCCCATCTATCATATACGACACCATCATAATCTGGTCTATTGAGGCGTCTGGAAACTTCAAAGGAAGCTTTGTCGTCTCGATATCGTACGCCATCACCACCGGATCTGCACGGGACAGTCTGTCCGCAAGCAGTTTTATCGTTGTATGCCCATGTTTCGCCTCCACTTCATACCATTTTCCAACACGGATATCCATATCTATGAGAACTCTGACGTGATATGGCACGTCGAACTCGCGGATATCCAATATGAAATCGCTCGCATCTACTACACTCGTATTAAGTCGTTTATTGTCGTCATTATCATCAAAAAGGTCAAAACCAGCTTCCGCGCTGCAACCTGTTAGCTTCCTCTTTCCACTTTGAATTCAGGCCATCCGACAACACTTACCTGGCAACCTCAGCATAAGCATCCATAGCATTCAAGCTCTTCTTATTCTTCTCCGCAATCGGGATAACATCCCTCCTCGCCCTCAGCAAATCATCCTGATTCGCGAACCTCAGCTCGAGAAACGTCCTTCGATACCCCAGCAGATGATTCGGCATCTTCAGATCCTCTTTCTCAACCCTTTTCACACTCCCCACGCATCCATCTCCTGGTACACGCTTCAACCACTCCTCAACCTCTGGCTCATATCCCCTCTTGACCGCGACGAGGAAGTACGGCTGGAACTCCACTGTAGCTTTAAAGGTCCCGCCATCATCCTCAATGAAGTACAGATCCAGCGCTGAGCGTCCGCCGCGAATATTCTCGTCCTCAATTTCCGTGGCTTCAAGGTTCACAAGCCAACCAGTCTTTTTGCGACCGGCATCGTAGCGAGCAAAGCCCATCGCCTCATCAATGTTGTTGGCGAGCTTATTCGCCTCGAGCTTCTCGTCTGCGCTCGTGGCTTCATTGCGGCCGGAGGGTGCGTAAGTTTTCGTCCTCGATCCTCCATGGTATGCCTGTTTCCCTCCTCTACGGTAGCCGTTCGCTGGTTTTCTGTCTCCTGCCATCGTGTCGTGCGGTCTCTATTTCGTCTCGATGGTGCTGTAAAAATGGGGGGCGTTCAATCGAGAGGCGACGTCGAGAAACAATAAATACTTCGCTTAAGGAGAAAAGGGCCTCGCAGTGTTGGGCATGAACATTTGTCGCTCAATGGGGTATCTCTTGGTATAATCGTGGCTTTGCTGCTAAACGCAGTATTATGGTCACACAACGCGTTGGTTATCCCACCAAGACGCTCACATATTCAACGCGTCGAGACGCGCCGTCAGCCACTTTACGCGCTTTCTCGATTTTCGTCCATGCGCCGTTCTCTCTGGTTCAGCCTCGGCAACAGCCGTACGCCACCAGGCTGTGAAGCGCGGCGGACTAAGCTCAATCCAGCAATGTCACACCTCGCGTCATGATGGACGTCGGGCTTCAATCGCAGTAAGCTTCAGCTCCACAACCGAATCTTTACGGCAACATCCAAAATGGCAATCGACGCATCCTCCGGCAATCATCAGTCCCGCCCCGCCGGCCCACCACCCGGGGCAACCGAGCCACCATCGCACGTCCAAAACTCAAAAGTCTACGAGGTCTTCGAGCCGGCCGCACGACCAGATAATGCGCCTCCTCAAAACGCAAATGCGTTGCCGGCGGGATACGGTCAAAATACAGCAGGCGGACGCCCACCAAAGCTGGATATTACGGATGCGGTGAAGACGGTTAGATTGGAGGACTTCAAAAATATTCATACGTATCCGTGTGTGAGGGAGTCATTGTTGACGGCTATTGGGACGGCGTTTGCGGTTGGTGGTGGGAGGGTGTTGTTTGGTGGTGAGTAATTCTGACCTGTTCGCATGGTTGTAGCTTGAATGAAACGGATGGCTGCGAGCACGGGAATGGCAGATATGAATGGATGCTGACACACTCATAGCGACAGTAAAGAAAGCTTGCAACTGGGCAGTTGGCGCCTTCTGTTTCTCCGGTGTCGGTTCATACGAGTTCTTCCTTCAAAAGCGCAGGTTAGAAAGGAGTTCGATGCAGCGCGCCGTCGAGATCATGGATAGGAAAAAGCTGGAGAAAGAGAAGGAGAGGGAAACACGGAGAAAGGAGCGCAGAGAGAGAAAGGAGGAGCATGATAGAGAGGTTGAGGCGAGGAGTCGACAGAGCACATGGGCCGGTTTGTGGGGATCGGGAGGCAAGAAGGAGTAAAAAGGGGCAAAAGATGAGGAGGTTTGTACATAACTGTAAGAGTACTTGGGTATAGACGCATGTTCATCCTCGCCACGGCGTAGTTATGCCAGTATCGGGATGTTGCATGAGATGCGGTGGCCATTGTTCTGTATTTGGTTCTTCGATTTCGTTGACGCCGAACTTGTAATCTCTTTTGAGGACTGTCCTTAGGTGCTCAATCCTACAGTCGTTTGGTCAGTCGCGTTTTGGTCAACTAGTTTCTTTGGTGGAGGGTAAGAGTTTGAGTGGATATGAGGGTAGATATAGGCCTCAGGTCACATATTAGGCGCCCGATTTGGTTTCAAGTGGTGCTGATGGCGGTTTGGATTTGGAAGGGGAGTTGCTGGGCCAATCAGGTTGCATGGCAGTTTGGTCGGAGCCGGAGCCTGAACCATACCTCTAGTATTCGGTATTCATAATGATTGTCGAGAGAGTGCGAGTGGGATGTATGTACAAGTGTCAAGAGGTGATGTGGCTAGTTAGTTTTCTTCGATTAAGCGGTGGAGTTTACGTTTATGGTTATTTAGCCTGAGTTTGTTTTCTAAATCGAGAGCGGGGATGGAGAAACATAGTAGGGAGTTAACTGGTTTTCATCGAAAGCTAAGGATGCTTTTGAGGATAGCGTCTTGCTGGCACTTTCAGAGAATGAGTTCTGAGTTACTTAGGATAGTAGATTTCAAGCCTGTATGTATGTAGTAGGCAATATGAAGCGCTAGTATCATAACCTCCACCGATCTCACCGTTAAAGTACGCAATGTACTTACATGGTATTAAAACCAAAAATATGGCTCAGTAAATATCAGTTTTTCAACATTATAGTTATGAAGTCTAACATCTTTTTGAATTAAGATCGTCATCGCCAGATAAAAGTCGAGTCCCGAGGGACTTGGAAGCTCTTGCATCGACCGTGAATCGAACACGGGGCAGCAATCTCCTTTAGGGGACAGCTTGGCAACGATGGATTTTACCACTAAACCACCGATGCTTATCCATACATCAGATTCCTTTCTCTATAATATTAACCTCACCCCACCTAGTGTCCGTTTTACATCCATAAGGACGGTCGACGTGGACGTGGATGGACGGTGGATGTGAGTGGTACATGGTATTTTGTAATCCCAAAGTCCTATCTAGCTTCTCGTAATTGAAGAGACCGTGGCCTGGCCTGCTCCCTTTTTCCAACACTCAAACTGTTAACCATCATAAGCCACAATCCGTAACTTTTTTCCATTTATCGCAATCTATATCCCAAATACCTCCTGTGCTATTTTTCGTCCTGAGCCATCACTTCCAGCCCATTTTACTACCTTTTCAATATACTCCCATCCCTTCCTATATCCAGAACATCAGTTCTATGTCGCCACTAAAAGAGATTCTCTCCAATGGGTGGTTAAAGAGCGCCCTGATCCCGGTGGAAAAGAACCAAGATACCTTACCTTCCTTTCCCCGGCAACAAAAAAATCCTATGAGATAGCGCGTCAAACATGGACTTAGTAAGTTATGCCTCCACTTACGTATGTAAACCTTTCCTAACCGTGGCAGGTTTGAAAGATGAGGTAACAGAGGTGCGCAGCTGCTACCAATACGTCAAAACCGTGAAGTCTTATTTCGTATGCTGGCCATTGAGAGTCAGGGACTATATGGTAACATTCATCCTTCCATTGCCACAGTGCAGGCGAAGGCAATGAATGTAGTCATAACACAAGAAAGAGACAATGGGATTGAAGTTCCAAAGGACACAAGCGAAACCTCAATGAATGTATCCAAAGCGAATTGGCAGAAGAGTATGGTTTTGTGGGGAGACACCGGGAGAAGTACGTCTGTGACGAGCAGAATCTCTTCGACATTGCTTTCTTCTTCTGGCAGAAGGATGGCCACAACTACAAAGCAAAAAACACTCGACTCAAACTATATCTATTTTTTCTGCGTCTATACTACACTGCAGCTCATCCAGGCGCAATCGTTGAATCATCTTCGTGGAAAGGGTCTGACGAGACTCTAACGTACAGAGTGAGTAAAATGTATGCTTCTTATAGTTTGATCGCTGACCTTTTCCAGAATGCCTCGTTAGAGCTTCAGGTAGCAAAAATGGAAGGCCAATGCTTTACTTAACAACTATATTTTGTCTACTGAAAGGCCACAGAAATGATAGAGTTCCGTAGGACTATATGTAAAGAATTAAATTTGTTTTGCCAAGAGCTAACAGACATAAGATCAAGATAGAATTTCCGGAACGGCCTTATTGTCAACAAGTTTGTCCCGTTATACCTTTTATTGCTATGGCCTACGCGGATGGTGTTATTAGGATTTGATGATAAAGTATTGGGTAAATAGCACTAATTAAACCTCGTAGATCTACAAGAAGTAAAAAATTATAGTCAAAAATGATACTGTGTAAAGGTGAGAGCAAGGTTAATGAGGGCGGGGGATGATTCAGCACAAGTACATCGTACTCTCAATACCCCTCATCTCTTGCTCCTACGGCAATCGCCGGGCAATTGTCGTTGTCATCCTTGACGGGTGTGCTTCCACACAGGCAAAATCTACTCTTGGACACACTTTATAAAGACTTCACAAACCCCTTCAAAGAAGAATTCCTGGATAAACCACTATTTTGTCGACCAGAAACACAACATGATCAGCCATGGACCTATGTTGCTGTCCCCTGTTACATGATTTTTTTTTTGGAAAGAGAGCAGGCTATATTTGCCCTTTCAATCCATATTGTTTCAAGCGTGGAACTGCAAACTTTCTGGCCAGTACGTCTTGAGTGGTCAAAATCGTGGACAGATGCTTACGTTTTTGCAGAAAATAGAACACCGTTGGAAGCAGGCCTAATACTGGAACACAGCCGACCGTCAGTGCTGCAAAATAGTTACCACACAAGAGTCTTTGCTGCCTTACAAATGGGCGACATTGAAGACAGTAATGGTGGATATACCGGCAGCATCGTTCAGAATTTACGGTCTATGCGACTCCCAGATTTTACATTTGAACCTCCTGATTTCTACAAAGAACGGGATGTTGTCGCTTGTTCTACATGGAATGAAAATTTAACATGCTCAGAAAGTTGAAGTCCCGAGCAGAGGCCAAAGCTCGGAGAGAAGCTTTACAAAGGAACAAGGCCTTATCATTGCAGGTAGTACAAAGTGGTCGCCCATGAAAATATCAACCATACGCTAGCCCATTATAAACCCTGTTACCGTAACATAACGCACCCCCCGAAAACATGTCAGGCTTGCAA
>RCNJ01000204.1_pt1 | contig 41714 bp, 40 predicted proteins | sample 2041171 | NCBI WGS metagenome assembly RCNJ01 (sample SAMN09708213, study PRJNA481090) | feces metagenome | biome: feces | host: Pygoscelis adeliae | place: Antarctica: Rookery Lake | collected 2010-03-01 | reverse complement strand
GCAACATAACAGTATATCCAGTAGTAGACATTTCGATCTCAAACCTCTTTAAATAGTCATTTGTGTTCTTCGGCGCACCGTCTTCCACTCAAAATGGCACGGACCGTTGAAGACAGCTGCATGGCGGGCAGGGTTTCCCTTATAGTGCCACGCATCAAAGCACTGGAAAGTGATAGGTCGCACCACAACCCACCATAAAGCTCTCGCACCCTTCGACCAAATTTGTCATTCTTGAAGTGCAGTGAAATTCCTCGAGATCAGATATGTCGGAGCCCAGCACAGCCGCGAATACCCTAACCACTGAGCCAGAACAGGCGCCTGCTACAGCTGGTAGCCCGAGGGCCAATACTTCGACCTCAGCAGTTCAACCAGTGTCTATGCCCACTGAACCTCTACCCCAGGACATCGACCAACATGTCGCTCCTGTATGTTTGCAATTTAATACGCCTTTCTGAACTGACAAGGATCAAAGGATGATGATGATAACGGCGATTCCGGCTATGCGCCTAGTCTGGCCAGGTATGTAGTCTGCCGCAGAAGCTCTGCCATATGTTAACTTCGAGAAGTGATCTAGAAGTGACGGCACATCTGTGACCTCGAGAATCTATCGTGGATACCTTGAAAACGGGCGCAAGTAACAAACTCTGAAAGAGGAAGGGTATGTTACGCCAGCAGACGAGAAACAGTTCGGAGTCCTCAAAGGGGGCCATGTGATGTTCAGGATTCTAGACAGCCAAGAGGATAATCCATTGTTCCAGAGCCCAATCAGCGAGAAAGCACAAAATGTGCTTGATATTGGCACAGGAGATGGGAGTTGGGCTATCGATGTTGCTGATAATTTCCCGAACCGTAAGTGCTTGTGCGAGACATCCTCTTTACGATGCTAAAAATTCCTTTCCAGTCTCCGTTCGCGGTGTCGACGTCTTTCCGCCAGCGCAAACATCGACACCACCTAACCTGGTCCTCGAGGTTGATGGTAAGCCCGCTAAATAATCAGTTGCATCATTGAGGGCGCTTGCTGACATTGCCAGATATGTATGTGTCAAATAAATGCTTCGAAGGAAAGACGGCAACTAATCGTTTACAGCACGAGACCATGGATGTTAAGTGAACACTTCGACCTCATTCATATGCGTCTTTTAGTCGGTGCTTTCACCGAGCGGAGTGGGGGAAGCTTTACAGTGAAGCTTATGAGTAGGCAGCTTCTGTTCCGTCCTTTAGTCCAACCATACACTAACGGGATGTAGTAACCATGTCCCAGGAGGTCTGTTAGACAACTTGTAAGACTAAAACAGTGCTAAGATGCCCTAGGTTGGATTGAGCATGTCGAAAATAGTGGAGACCTATATTGCGACGATGGCACTTTGTCTCCTGATTCCCAATTGGCTGGTTCCGGAAAGATCTTCCACCAGTGTGCCGATGCAAGCGGTAGACCCTCGGACACTATCGACAAACTGAGGTCTCGCACCGAAGCTGCGGGCCTCATAAATGTCAATGAGAAGAATTACAAGCTGCCAGTCGGTGCATGGCCTAAACATCCTGTCTACAAAGACGCAGGGAGCATCAACGGGGAACTCTGGAGAGGCGGTATGGAGGGGTATGTATTCTCATGGATGCGCTAATGCTTGCAAAGATAGTCGCTAATAGTGTACAGTTGGATGATGTAATACCGATCTATGAATTGAAATTTTCTGTGCTAACAACGATACAGGTATTTGTTGACTCGTTTCGGACCACCGACGCCCTGGAGCCGTGAGGAATGCCAGGTGTGGTTCGCAAAGTTGCGCAAGGAGTTAGATGCCAAGCCTCACATCTACCAGAAGACCAAACGAGTCTTGGCCCAGAAGCCTTACAATACTGCCGCCAAGGCAGAGCCAAAGGTCGAAGTAGAGAATCTGGCTCCAAAATGACGAAGAGAAGTCGGATGCAAAGACGCAGTAGGTTTCGCTTCGTTCGCCTGAGACCAAGTAATAAATTAAATCTCGGAGCACCGTCGTCAGTACAATCTATACAACTTGTATCTTCAAGTATCCATAAATCTCCAAGACGTCCATATTCAGCACGTAGAGCCGGAACCCTTACTATGTCGTCAGCTCCGTCGCTTCTCTGGTAAACATGAACCCTTCTAATCAAATACTCGTGCACGATGAAGACTTTCTGGTACAGAGAACAAGACTTTTGATTCCGATGTAACCATTTATCTCAGGGTTGTGGTTGAGGTCTTCGTTGCGAAAAAGCTGCCAAAATGACTGGACAAAGATATATGTTACATGGTCCTCATACTTCTAACGGAGACTGCATGTCACAATTCTAGGGCGCCGCCCTGCATATAGCGCGTACCGTCCTACCATTGGAATAAAGGGAACCAAAAGAGTTAGGCAGTTCAAACCATACAGACTTTTTTCGCCACTTTTGGCCTTCAAGTTAACGTTGCGTTTTCGCCAACTTTTGAACTCCGCCCGACCAAGACGTTGACCACTAACATAGCGAAAGGGCGTTGTGGATAGAAGCGGTTATGAGTTTCATTGTGCATTGAGTTTCCGCGCATCCGTCAATTGGGTTCTGTGCTGCTGTGGGTTTGTTGTGGTGGGTGGACGTCGATGCGTTGTGTTGCCGCCTCGCTGCCGCCTCGTCTGCCGCCTTGTCTGTCTCATTCCCTTCCGAGTCTCAACTTCACCGTTACACATCAATTGACAAAACCCAACCACCGAAAAACGTCGCCATTCAATAACTACTTCCTACATTCCGTTGTTAATATGCATTGCGATATACCTTTAGCTTGCTTCCACAATCAGACCAAAGCAAAGATTGGTGTTCAGAGCTGCGCATCTTTGAGGGCGGCCGGGTAACTGCAGGTTCTGTTTACTGCCTGACGAACATCCACCTGTAAACACCAGACCTCAGCACACAGACAACTGGCATAACACACGATAGTACACAACCCCCACAACCACAGTACCTCTATAACGATCGCTCCAAGCTACATGTATCAACCTGTTTCAAGCTATACACCATGGCGATCCGCAAAGAAGTCCCTGGTGTCGAGGTCAACATTCTGATCGGCTCAGCCTATGCGAAGGCCATGGAAGGTCACCACAACGAGGATTCCACGCCAAAGCGCGAGCTGCGTCAGATGGCAGTTATCAAGTATATCGAGTCGATTGAGGGTGCTCAATACGCGATCTGCATTGCCGTAAACAAGCGTTTAATGTCCACCGGCTGTGAGGCACTTGCTTCCAAGGTCACCGTTAAGGGCATTTCGGCTTGTAACTCGTTCTGCGAGGATGGTGAGACGATTGAGAGGATGGTTTTTGGTGGTCCGACGGCGGAGAAAGGGGATGATGTGGAGTTGAAGAAGTTCAAATTTAAGACGGTCAAAATGGGTAAGTGATGTCCTTTGCTTACTGGCTTTGCGATAAGCGAACGTCGCTGACATGTGGCACAAACAGACAATAAGGAGAACATCGACGAGATCAAGAGGAATATAAACCGCTCAAAGCATATTGGTGAGATCGTGGTAGCCGCCTTCCGTGCCAACCTTGGCGACAAGAAGGCTGCCGTGAGTGACCGTCCGGAAGTTCAGGAGAATCCAGCCGAGTTATCCATCAAGGCTGTGATGACTACAGATGAGCGTGGATTGAGCCATGGAACGAGGTAAGTTATTTCCAATCCATCGGTCCCTAAGCCTAGTCCTGTTGACTGACAAGATCTAGCTTTACCGCGCCAGTCAAGATTATCGGAACGCATGAGCGCTTTACCTGCCGTCATGTCGATGGTAAAGACAGCCCAATCGCCACCCTCGTTTTCCACCGTAGACCTATAGACTGGCTCGTCGAGAACGACGCTCAGCCAGTTGACAACGGTGACAGCAGCGAGCCCAAGGCAGAGGGGGGCAACCGTGCCGACGACCTCTTTGTTAGCCAGGACAAACCGCTAGCAGAAGCTCGTCGCAGAGAGCGGAAGGAGTTTGTTCCAGACCTATTCGAAGGCGATATCTCCCCAGTTCAGACGTCTTCCAAGCTCAAGAAGAGGTCCCTTCTCGGGAAATTATCTCAGAAGGAAGCATCGCCTGTCATTACGCCGCGCAAGACAAAGAAGTCCGTGGGGCAGGGTCGTTCCCAAAATGGCAGCACTCGTAGAAGCTCTCCTGTTGCGGCCTTCACGGACCCATTCATGGTGGCCGATTACCCCAAGTTCCACAGCGATTGCCCAGCTTGTCGTGTCCCAGCTATCGAGCTTTCTGACTCCGTGCAAAATACGGCTGAATCAGAAGCTCAAGTCATACAAGCACACTGGCACACTTTGGGAGGCATCCTTGGTAAGCCAACTTCCGAGGATTCAGCTTCCCAGCAGAGGAGGGCTGTCCCAGAGACACCGGTAATGACACCAGCAGTCCCGATTCCAGTACACCATACTCTAGTCGTGCATGCTCCAGCTCCAGAAGCAAACAACTTCATCAATATGCTCTTCCAAGATCTCACTGATGAGCAGACGTTAGCCATGGTCCGTCAGCTTCGTGCTAAGGCTCTTGGTCAATCAGCTCCAGTTGCCTCGAAAATTATGTCTTCTGCTCAGCCAAAGCCGATGTTTGACCCGACTCCAGCTCCAACTGTCGATGGTACACCACTTCCAACAATCGAGGCAACTCCTTCTGCTCCAGCCGTTCAGATCAACAGTGAGTCATGGGAGCCAGTCATTAAGCAGGAAAAAAATATTGAGGAGAGACGTCGCTCGTCTGGAGTTCCCGGGTTGGCAAGAAAGAGCATCTTATATGAGGAGAGACAGATGGAAAATGGTCACATCGAGATTGACTTGACTACGCCAACTCCTTCTCCGGTTGCTCAGTCTTTTAGTCAGCCAGTTGTGCCGCAAAGTGAGGTCACTGATAAGCAGGATAAGTGCAAAGGGCCAGAGACAGATGGTTCCGTGGCTGGGGACGAGTCTGAAGTCGAAATAAAAGCCGATCCAGACGGAGAGGATATTGTCATGGGAGAATCCTTCGACGCAAGAAAGATCTCTCTTAATACCGATGCTCTGGCAGCCATACACGACAGGGAGATTGACCTTCAGCTTCATGCAGACACGTTGGCGCATATCCTTGAGAACGAGAGTACACTTTCCATCAAGGACACTGTCTTCACCACTGTGGAGGAAATTAATCCTATGGACACCACTGATGACTCTTCCACCTACACGTTAAACTTTCACAACATCGACGGAGGCATGCGGGGTTTTACCCGTGGCAAGCGCAGAAGCATGTCTCTTGAGAATCACATGGCGAATCTTCGTCAGGAGAGCACCCCCTCCGAACCTACTGTTGTCCCAGATCATAGCCTCAAGAGCCCATTTGAAACGCATACCTTTGGCCGTGCATCGGGTGTGAAGATGCTGGGGAGCTCTGACTCTAATACCCAGAGTAGCAAGCTTACTGCCTTTGAGAGGCCAAACTCCATGGCAGATGGCGGCGCTCTCATGGGTTACGAGAGCTCCGACTACGATATTTCCATGGACCTGAACCAATACCTCCAGCAGCACCACGAGAATGGTCACAAGGACGAGTGGCATCCCGGTCTCCCACGCTACAATGATTCACTCAGAGGTCAAAGGCATAAGAATCGTGCGTCTGACGGTGCGTCTTGGACAACCATTATCGACGACTCGGCAGAATTTACTACCAATGGTGCAACTCCAGATGCGGATGAGGTCAGCCAGTTTGTGGCAGGCTCTATGCTCGAGGATAAGATTGCAGATGCTGTATCCGGGTCCTTGGAGGTGATGTAGCAAAAATCGATTGCCGCAATTCCGGATGAGAATGGAGAGATGTCGGCTTCTAAGACTATTCTTAATGCCGGGGCCGATAAGGAGAACGCTCACTTGGTGTCTTTGGTCAAGGGGGCCCAGGATATGTTGCAGGGGCCTCGCGCTCCTCTTTCCCAGACCGTCACGGTTGTTGACAATGTCGGTCTCATGGCAAGAACCTTCACTGCATCCAAGGAAGAGGGCTTGCGCCAGATCATCGGACCAGATACCGCTGTTACTTTCGTCGAGAAGAATATAAATGAGATAAACAATGATGTCGAGATGCAAGACCATGCCGATGGATCCGTGGCAACCCTCTCTTCTCCGATCCGCTACGAGTCCTCGGAGAGATCAATCAATGAAGATGAAGCCGACAAGGAGAACCAGGTTCCAGGTCACGACGCGACTGCAGTTGCCAACCTCTCAACTCTTGTCCATGAGGAACTGGAAAGCACAGCCGTCAAGCTTGCCACCGCCACTCGAGCCAGAGCTTGTAACATTTTTGACATCGAGACACCATCTGCTCAGGTCCTTAAAGAGATCACTACCACGTCAATCCAGATCTCAAACGCCGAGACACCATCCGCACAACTGCTTGCTGATCTTCAGGCAACCGAAAACCATGCTGCCGTTGTTCCATCCATTCTGCCTCCATCTGATCAGCTCTTCTTGGACCAGGACTTTAACCCAGCCGAAGTTCCATGTACACCACCACGTCTGCCAAACATTGGACTTTGGAGTCAGCGAAAGGTTAGCTGTCCAGGAGTCGATGATGGAGGTGATTTTGTGCCAGAGACTCCAATCAGGAAGGCCAAGCATTCGAAGCTGCCGGCATGGGCTTCTGATGCTCCCGCAGCAGGTTCATTTCGTACCAAGGCTCGTGGGCTGGTGACCCCAGCAACTGAGGTTGTTGGTGACGATGTTGACGCCGTCGGCTACCTTGATCTATCTGAGATTACAACTCCAGTCAGGATCAAAGAGGAAGGAGTAAAGGCAATCAAGAGCCAGGATGCTGCCGTCACTCTGACAACTCCTGCCAAGGAGATGATGAGAGAGGCCGACATGACGAACGTCAACAACAATCGTGACTTCGTCAAGCTCAACTTAAGCACCCCAAAGACGCCAAGCGGCAGCAATCCGGGCACCGATGACGGATTGGGAAAGCGTGCTTCAGAGACATTCGCCAAGGCCAACGAGACAGGCAAGGGCAAACATGTGGCCACTCCACTCGAGTCCATGCACGTTTTTGGGTTAAGCACTCCTTCCTCATCCAAAGGCAAGGAAGTCGCTACCCCATCCAAGTCGATGGCAAAGCTCGGCGTGAGCACTCCGGGTAGCTCCAAGCGCGTCTTCTCTACGCCAAAGTCCTCAGGGAAGCAGCTCAAGTCCGATGCCAACGGCAACCCAAAATCCGCCCCAGTCCAGAACCTTTCTGGTACACCAGGATCAAAGACCTCTGTCAAGAGGGAAAGAGTTGACGATGGGGATGCTGGTGGTAATGATACGCCGAGTAAGAAGATAAAGTGTCTTAGACTGGGGAACAGGGCGGAAGAGCCGATCAGTCTGCAACCCAGAAACTGAGAATGAAAATAAGAATGCGTAAGTTCCTCCCTGACTGATTGCCTTTTGTTTTCGGGATGATGGGGGGAGGGGGTGGGGGGGTGCTGAGGTTGATATGAGTTGCGAAGCTGGGAGGCTCATCTGAACGCAGGTTGCCAACTGTTAAGGTCATTTGTGCTCCTGCGAGGCCGAAGTCGACGGGTGGCGCGAAGGCTTAGGTGAGCGAGAGCAGTGGATTGATGGCCTGAATGAAGAGGGTGATCAAGAGGTAAAGGATGGTTGGGTGGTAAGAAGCTGATGCCTTTACTGATTGCGATTCTCTCGTATGGTTTCAGAGCCTCAACCCACGAAGAAAACAGGTTCATACATATACTGTGAGGCCGATAGTTTTGTTACTCGTGTTCTGTGCCATGGTTGCTGTTTCTGCTTAGCATTAGAAGCCTTTCACTAGTTGTAGCTATCCCACCGACTTTTCAGTGCATAGCTGAGTTTAAATGCTCGGAGAAGTCACTACAAAGGCCTTCCTTTACGCCTACTTGACGATCTAGATTTGGCTTCATAAGCAAAACTGCATGACAGCCTTGCTACCATACCTCTCTCACGTGAGGCCTCGAGAATGAAATTTTGCAAAAACGAGATGCGGCGCTTCGATGAATCTTGCATTAATGGTAATGGGTTCGTTGCCTTGTCAGGAAGCTGTCCCGTACAAAATACCGCTTCATGTACATCTTCAATTCTTTTCTGCCGTTTGTACTTACCCGCTCTCCTGTTCAAAGCTCTTCACCTCAACCAGAGACTCAACCTTCGGCTCATCAAACGGCTTCTGCGCCCAGACACGGAAACCCTTCTGGTAGATATGCCAGTTTTTGTTCAACTCCCTACGCAGCTTGGCAAACCACACCTGACATTCCCCCGGACTCCACGGCTCTGGCTTACCAAAGCTAGTCAAAATGTACAACATATGCCCCTCCAGGCCTCCTGGCCAAACCTCCTTAGTAATGCGGCCGTTGTCTTTGTAGATAGGGTGTTTTGGCCATGGGCCAATTGGCATCTTGTACTGCTTCTAATGGACGTTGATGAAGCCGGCATCTTCGATGTGAGATCTCTTCGTGGGCAGGTCGTCGAAAGTTTCGCCGTTAGCACCAGTACACTGGTGGAAGATTTTGCTGAGACTGGCTAGAGCAGAGTCAACTGGCATGGTACTGTCGTCGCACAATATGTCGATTGGCACTTCCATTTGCTCAATCCACCCTAGTAATGTTAGCTTCTTTTACTGCAACCGTTTGCAGATTATCAATTGGACGTGCCACCCGGCTGAAGGTTGTCGTAAGCTTCCTTGAAAAGCCTTTTCCACTCAATGTCGCTGCAGCCGCCCATCAACAGCCGGATATGGACCAGGTCGAACTTCTCATGGAAGATCCATGGTCGCGTGATATCATTTACTTCGATGTACATTTTGGTGGCAGGCTCGTCTCGGATAGCGGATGCAAATCAACTCTAAGAACATTGACTACAAAGCAGTTAGCACATATCCATAAGCTTCAATGAATAACATGGCTTACGGTTGGGAAAGTTATCAGCAACGTCGATCGCCCAGCTGGCGTCGCCAGTGCCAACATCAAGCACGTTCCGAACCTTATCGCTGATCGGACTTCTAAACGATGGGTTTTCCTCCTGACTGTCTAATACCCTGAAAACCATATGGCCAACTTTGATGGCATCGGCTTGACGCTCATCAATTGCCATGTAGTATCCATCCTCTTTCAACGTCTGATATTGGCGACAGTTCTCGAGATAGCCGCGCTAAATGTGGACTGGCAGAAGTGGTGTCGCTGTGGAGGCTGCTTCCATATGCTGAGTCGTTGTCATCGTCGTCCATGGAGACATTAGTTTGCAACCGAGAAAATGGAACACGAAGCAGATCATACAGCAGCAACATGTTGGTCGATATCCCGAGGAAGTGGTTCAGTCGGGATGGATTAGTTGAGCAGCTGAGGTATTGGCCGAGGGGACAGATGGAGCTTGGGTCAGAGTAGGCACGGTTGCCTCAGCCATGGTCGAAGTTATATCAGCCATCTTTACGATGAACAAGGGATGATAAGCGTAAAAAAAGACCACAGGTCGACACTGTCTTATGATGGAGATTGCTAGCTGGCTCGTCCAAGGCGCCATGGTGGTCCACAAGCTAACAGTCCCAGCTCACAATCGGCCAATCATAACTTTGTCCGCAATGCCGAATCCTCGTACGTTCTGCACGCCCCAGCGTAAAGCACAGCCTCTGGATCCACGGATCACGCTACCGAGAGCTACGGATGTTCTAAATATCCGCAGGTCTGGGTTATTGGGGACTCTATGGAAGCACGAGGTTTGCATTTCAAGTTCGAGAAGCGTGGTGATCGAGAGACCTCGCGGCAGCGCCAATTAGTTGGCCGGAGGTGGTAAAGCCGTCTAGCGGTATCTGTCTAAGTTAATTTCGTGCTGTTTTCTATGTTTCTATCCGCGGTTGGTATCCGAGTCGTACTCGAAAGGCTTTGGCGCTTCGTCGGCCTCCTGGGCACCGTCTACGGTCTTCACCTTGCCCATCACTACCTTCTGGTTCTGCCCATCATGCTCCTTTGCGTCTGCTTCACCAAAACTAGGCTCTGGCCTCTCAACTCCCATCACAGCACCCAGCATCTGCACCCACTCCTCCGGCCCCGAACTCTGCTCAAAGCCAACAGCGTTGAAAAACTCCCAACCCATAACACCGCCAAACTTCTTATCCATGCCCATGACAAGCTCACTGACAGTCAAAATCGTTTCCACCAGTTCTCCCACCTCAACATATCCACTTCCTCCGTTCTTCTGGTTTGTTAGAACACCCATAACAATCTTCTCTGGCTCAAAGCCTTGCGCCATGCAAGAGAAGTAATGCTGTGGCTCCGATGCAGACGACCAGCCATTGTAAAACTGCGCGTTGTACCAGTTGATACTTCCTCCTCTCATCTTCTCGAGGGATAAGTAGTCGAAGCCACTCATATTCGCCTTTGGATCTCTAGACCAGAGAGCCGAAGCAACTGGTGCCAATGTGATGATGAACTCCTTACCGAAATCGGCCTTCAAGCGATCAATCAACCTCGTGCAACCCGAAAGACTGAACTCCTCCTCAACGTCCAGGTCGAGACCATCAAGTCCCCACTCCTGGACAAAACCATGAAGCAGCTTGTAATAAGTCTTGAAGCGCTCCTCGCCACCCGCACCACCCATGTCCTGAGCGCTGAAGTCGTAGTCAAGAACCTTGAAAGAGCCACGAGCAGCGCCGCCGAGCATGCCGAGGACTTTGATCCCCCCGGCTTGGACCATCTTCAGCTCATGGCGGAGGGAATCGTTGCCTGGATGGTTTGGATGGTGATCGTTGAGCGTGATGTGAGGATTGACATCATCACGGTTGAGATGGATCGCGGCCAGAATCAGGTGAGTCAGCGGCGTGTTGAGAAGTGGTGTGAGCGGGATCACTTCATCGCCATTGCGGTGATGTGTTTGATGATACACGATCAAGCGTGGTGTTGGGTCGGCTGGTGGCGGTAAAGGTGGCATCTTCAGATGCGGTTAACTGGTTGGTGGTGAGGTTTGAGATGATGTGGGTTGGAAGATGCGGCCGGTGTAATGTTCGGTGAGCGGGGAGTCCGATGGCCGAAGATGGAAGATACCGAAGCAGGGTCGTTTATAGAGTTGTCGGCGCTTAATTGAGGCGGGAAATACGGCGGAAGTGAAGGCGGTAATTGAGGCGGACGTAACACGTGGTAGTGAGCCGCAGGGATGTTATTGCTGCGCACTGCAGATGTTGCTGAAATGATTGATAGATACACAAATGTCTCCTTCAATCGAACATTCACGATATTGATATATGGTTGATATCCAGTAAAGACAGAATTGAAGAACTTTGTAAGTGGGTGGAAGGACGGACGGCGAGAGAAGGAACGAGGTTAAGAGGCGACGTTGACAGTGCCAAAGATTAGATTAGATTGATGACCCGCCCGCCCCCGGTGTTACCATTGTCGGCATCGGTGAGGAGGATCCATGTCGACAACCACATTTCTATATCTCGACTTTTACCCGTAATATATTTAACTACCATTTCAATGTGATATTAAAAATAATTCTTCTCTTGGAAAAACGTGAATTGAACGGCTGCGCCGGAGTGAGGTTCTTGCAGCCTCAGCAAGATGATCTTCCTTGCTCTCCACAACGATGACGTGGGAACTTGGGGTTCTCAGGAACCACCATAATAGATCTTTAGACATCAGATGTTTTAACGAATATCTCTGGATTGTCAGCCTCATCTTTAGCAAGATGCTTTGTTCCAAGATAGTTGTGGCAACGTCCAGGCATTGATGCCTATGTTTGAGACCCGATTGGTGGAAAGCCCAGGGGGATAGGTTTTCGTTGCCCTCTAAGGAGAGATTGTTTCTGCGTAGTAAACTCATGGTCGTACCCTTCAACGTGTGAAACGGCCGCTTCAACTCACCTTCTTAAGCACAACGCGATATCTGCGTCATAAAGGTTCCATGCTTTGCTGGTTTGACGTGACTTTTGTGGAAACCTCTACTTACTCGTCAAAGGATCGCCGGCAGTTCAGCGTAGTTTCTGTCAAAAGCGGGGACGCCTTAAACTTCTGCGTCATAACAGCAACGAAAACGACAACACCATAGGCTGATATCACGATGCAAATGAGAAGAAATATGTTGATCTCATATTTGATTCATATGTAAATAGAGTGCTGCCCCTCTGGCCTATCACTCTCAATTCCGTCCCCAAGATAAAGACAGTCTACCATTCATGCCGCAAACAATACTTTGCAATAAATTATCCCGAGCACCCCAACACCAACGCTTCATATGCTGCGCGACCCCCAAACAACGCATGTCATAAAACCGTAACTTCGTAGTATATTCCCCCCTCATAATCATCGGCACAAGGCATGAAACACTTTCGCCAAAATGTTGCTGTGAGACTGATTGATGATATTTGTTGACGTTGTGATGGTCGACGATACGATGTCGTCTGTACCTCTTCAATCCGAGGCTCATATCCTTATCGTCCTTTTTAGCTTTTGATGTCGTTGCTTTATGCGAAGTCGCGTCCACCGACGACTCTCATTGCGTCTCTGCTCATCTCTCTCTCTGGCTCAGCCCTCTGTGCTCTCTCTATCGATGCACTCTCTGACCGAGTTGTTCTCATGTTCGACTATGTCATTCTCATCTCTCGTGGTGCCGTTAGCGGTGTCTGCAAAATCTGCGATGGCGTCGCGCATCTGGCCCAGCTGTGATGAAGTGTAGTGATGCATGCTGCGAGTGTACGTGTTGAAATCGATTGGTCCGTTAACAGATTGAATTGGAGCGTAAGACATGGAAGACATTTTGTGATGTTGGTAAGTGGTGGTTTATGTTTTACGTGTTTGCGAAGTGAAGACTTGTAGTAGACTTGATTTTGTGGTATTGGTGGTTGAAGTAGTTTTTCGGAAAGGCCGTGTGATGTGTGGGAGTGATGATGTTGCTAGAGGTTATATCGTTGTTGATTATGTGTTTGATGCAAAAACAAAATCCAGAATCGCTTCGACCGTCCTGAGCTATATACTCTCTTAAACCCCCTTCGATCGCCTCTTAATGCTCATTTACAGTCGGGCTGGGGAGTACAGTCATGATCAGCCCTGTCCCGTATTGCCGACGTCAGTAATGATGCGCCTTAATGCCGGGGACTGTGAAAAGTTACGGGGAAGGGAGGAGCACCGGCCTCCTATGACGCTGGGCACCATTTCAATGCTAGTGGCAAGCAGAGCTGCGAAAGAGATTGGGTGGTGAAACTCAACGGTAGCATTATTGATATGACATGCAGGGTCGCTTTGTACAGGAAATAATGAAAAATATTTGAAACTTAGCACTAACCTATTGCTTGCACCCATGCGTCGGAACCACACCCCGAGTAATGCACCCACTAAAAGAAAGAGTTCAGACCTGTCTTTGTCTATCTCACCGTTTCATAGTATGGTTCTCGCACTCACAAGATACATAGACACCGCCATAATCCAGTCGTACGGGAGCCTGCTACAGCCACTGCAATGGTTGCCTGACCCCCTGACTCTGCATACTCGAGCCTTGGGCAATGGCTGAGCCCACACCCAGCCTGCCTCCATGACGACCAGTTTCTCGCCAGTGAGGTTACACCCCCAGAGGTTCCCCAAAATACCTGTCGATCAATTTCGGAATAAGCTACCGACCAGTGCATGCGTCCTGCCACTCAGACCGTAAACACCATATCTCAGTGGAGATCGGTCTATCCATATTCTTAGAGCAGCGGCGGGCGGACATTGAGACCGGTGGTAGGAGGTGGCTCCTGATAGGCTGTGGCTGGTAACCTTTGTCGGGGGCGGTTCTGTCCAAACGGGGGCGAACATGACTCGCTGCTCTCAACCTCAAGGCGTGCCCATATATCGCCGACACAAGCGTTCTGCGGTTGCGGTGAAGATGCCGAAAAGAGAAGTCTTGTGATGCATTATGGCAGTGGAACCTATCATGGCCTTCCTCGAGCATATCTCATGATGTGCTGCCGCAAAGAGCCGTTTTTGCACACCAACCTCGAATTCCCATCGGTCTATCATGATCGGGATCTCGAAAATGCCATTGCGACTCGCATCTTTCGTCATTCCGTCGGCCATTAGTGGCGGTACAACGCCCTCGAACTGCAAAGACACAAGCCTGGCCGTTTGCTACCTCATCATGCTCATGCAGCCCTTGCAACGATGCTGTCCTATCAGCCGACGCTGACGATCGCCGACGTCAATCCCTACGCAAGGACGGGCCAAGATCGGCGTTCCCATGAGGCTTGATTGGAGTTGCTTAGCATGTTGATGTTCGCCACAAATGCAGGGTCCAAGGCGGCGCAGTGACGATGGAAGCTGAACCTTGGCATACGTCGTTGTGCGGCAACTTGGCGTGGGTGGGCACAAGCGAGGAACAAGGTACGACGACAACGGCGCACTAAGAGTGGATGTCTTTGCCCTTCTTTAAGATTGTAGAATTCATCTATACCACTCTCAATGTCGAGTCTGAGCGGATAGCCGTCCGCTTCCTCCGGGAGGTTTATGTCAGAGTGGTATCAAATCTATTTGACACGCTGTCGAAGAGACAGCACGAGATGCCGAGAGAAGGAATCGAGCTTAAGCGACCCAAGCAGGAAAATTTGGCGAATAATTAGGTGAAAGATATAAACTCGGCGCTTTTCGACAAGGAGCGCAGGGTTATGAGTGCATATTGTGGCGTTTCAAATCATGTTATAATGGAGGAATCTTCGGCTTGTCAGGTCCTCCCAAGACAGCAGCAAGACATCTCCAAATAATGCCTGAAACGCCTAACAATTTGAGTATAACGCAGCTCCAAGAGCTAACCATGTCGTCACTTAAAAGAGGATCCTGTATGTTCCATCGAAGGTCTCGCCCGATCAAACACAATAAGTCAACCTCAACCGGTGCCGTAAATGCTGAGAAGTATGGAAGGTGTGGTGAGCTCTCGGGGTCTGACCTGACATACCCCCACATGTGGAGTTCCTCGAGTGTATCAATTACCCTTTTCAGCCTTTTGGAAAGGCCCAAAGTGGATTCAGGGACCACGTCGGTGCAGGAAACACTAAGGTGTCGCGAGCTCTCGCGCTAAACTGACGAGCTAAACATCTTAGCAGTCGTACGTCGTTCTTGATAAGTACCAAGGAACACCGGTATGTACAAAAGCGTCAGCTCTTTCACCTGCCGAGAAAAGCAGCTTGAACTAGTCAGGGCATGTGTGATTTCCACTCTTTATCACTTTTTATCACAAGTTGAGGCGCGAGTGAGTTTGTTCGATGGCTGCTCGCTCACCCGGTCTGAGAGTGGATATAACAGTGCCGAGCAGAGCCCTGGGGTTCCGGAACCTTGCGCTTCACCTCGTTTAATTGAGATCTTCTTATGTAGGGGAGCCATCATAAGATAACACGACATGCTTTGAGTGGCCTCACTCGCAGCTCCAACCACGGGCGAATGTGGATCCAAGCCTTCAGGGCAACTCGGCGTCGGCGAGCTTACCTGAATCTACCTGGAGACCTTAAACCTGTTTCACGATGATTTCTTCTCCACAAACCCATGAATGATTCCCAGTAGTCTCCTAAAGCAGGAGCTAGAGGCTCTTCGGTCGCCGCTCCATGGGTTAAATGGAGCGCTTGAGGAGGAGTGTTAGCCGTGAATGGGGTTAGAAAGTTGCAAGTGGACTCGGGGCTATAAAACTGCGCTCAAGCTTCGTCGACATGGTTTGGATGTGTATGAAGTGATTCAATTGAAGACCCGAGCATGCCTCAATGTGCCCGATCCAGGAGTGCATATGGTTGTGCCGAAGATCGAGAGATCAGAAGATTAACTCATTGGTGTAAGTCAAGAAATTTTGTGAAGTCTAGCTTGAAACAGAAAAGACTTGGGGTGACAACCAATTCTTGAATCTGATATCCTGCATTCTTGATGAGAGTTGATAAACTCAACCTCAAACGTAGGAAGGCTTGTGAAACCAAAAGCTTCACTGATAATAGTTTTCATACTTTGAGTACTCTGACTCTCCGCAGCAATGGCAGCGGCATCGGAAAAGGCATCCAGTTGTGGAAAGCTCTCGGCTCAATCTATCCGTCAGTGTTTGAAGAGACCTTGCTCTCCCGGCGAGTCCTCCGTCCAAAACCGTACGAAATTTATTCGCCAACACCATACTCTCCACAGTGTCTCCACTAAGTCGCGCTTAAAGGAGTATAGTTCCTGTTCCTGTAATATCGAGAGTTCGAGAGTGGATATCGGATCTCAATATCCATATTTCGTAGGACTCTGAATATTTGCCCATATAGCGTTTCCATAATGCAGCCATAAGCTTGAACCCCACGAGACAAATTCGACTATTCGTAGACCCAGCAAGACTCTGTCTCTATAATTTCATCTTCTCCGCCGGGCGCGCTTTAAATGATTATAGTTGCTCTGTGGTTGAGAAACACTCTGAAGGTGGATTCTCGTGCAGATGTGGATAAACTACGAAATCGGCAGGACCCTGGATGCCCTTTACGTTTCTCATGGAGACTCTTCGTGGTGGAGTGGTGGTAAATATAGCGAGCCTATTCGGGCTCTGTATTGCGAAATTTAAGCTTCCGCAGAATGGGCTGATGAGGTGGGTATAGGCCAGTTACAACTCTTCCCTGGGATGATTCCAGATGGAACTCCGTTGAAATCCACCTTCCATTCCGTCTTGGCATCGTTACAATGTTTCGGGATCGAAGGCTTGAAAGTACATAGCCAAGTATAAATTCTCGCTGGGGTCCAAGGGTTATGATGGAGGTGGGCGGCCGAGCGTTGAACGGCAAACTTCATTTTCAAAAATAATAGGTCACTCTGGCGACTGAGGGTTGACGTACAGTTGCGCGACATATTTAGAAGCTACAATTGTCAGCTGCATCGATGGCGCTGCAAGTAAACTCCGGAAAGGAGAATAAACGCATCGATAAAAGTAGCCATTGGGCGCTGCGTCTGCTGATATGCCGGCAAGGTTGGCTGTGATTCATGACTTTACATTCCATCTAATTAGGTATTAATCCGACAACATATATAACATCGCGCGCCTGTCCTATCTGCCTGAACAGACATCCTGTGCCAGACCCGAAACATGAATGCTACGCTCGACTCCACTGATCCATGTTCTACAAGCCTCTATGCTGCAGCAGGCGTCTGGCGCCGGCCTTGAAATTCCATACAAAGCAGAGAAACCGACAACTCTCGTCATGCTGGTTCCTGATTTTCTCTACCCAGCTTCCACCCATGCATTCATGTAGATATTCGTGGTCTCAATATTTTACATTGCAAGAACAGCCGAGACTGCTTCTGCTAGAATGGAAGGCTGTGTCCTGCCAACCACGCTGATGTGGTCGCCGCGGCTCGGCTTCACGCTCTCATCGTGTGCTCTAACAAACCAAAGGTTGACTTAAGCCTTGCGGGAGCGAGTGACACGACCTGGAGTGGCGGTGGTGTGGCCGTTGGAGACTGGAGAGGCATTAACTGCACCGTTGGTGAGGGTAGCAATGTCTGGAACCTGAGCGTCCTTGAGGGAGCGGGCAGCCTTGCGACCAGTCGTCTTTCCGCCCTTCTTGTAGGTGGCGATGTAGAAGGATATGAAAAGGAGGAGGTAGGAGCTGAGGATACCCATGCCAGCGAAAGCAGCGAACTCCTCACCGGCGCACTTGCCAGCGTTTGGAAGGTTTGAAAAGTAGGTAGAGGTGAAATAGGTGTAGGATGCGAAGTAGACGAAGCCGAGATCGATAACGAACTGGATGATCTGGAGACGGGTGATCCACTCCTTCCACCAGATGCGGATGCCACGAGCGGCCTGGAAATAGTACCAGTACATGACAACATGGACCATCAAGTTAAGGGTGATTGGAACCCAGGAGACGGAGGTGAGGCCAATAAGCTGGGTGTAGCACAGGAGAGCAGTTGCGCCGTGGTGGTAAGTGTGGAGGAAAGCTATTCGACGTTAGTGAGAGCTTCAAGCAGTACTTGCTGATGAAAACGTACTGAGCGGCTTCTTCTTGAGGACGAGGAAGACAGTGTCGATCAACTCAATGTACTTGGTGAGGTAGTTCAACTGGTAACATGTTAGTTACCAAACTTCAGTGTGGATTTGGGACGAGCTTACGTAGTACAGGATGACCAACTTATTGGTCCATCCACCCTCATGGGAACAGATGGCGTGGAAGATACCGTTGTGGTAAACCTCAGGGATGAGCTGCTCAGCAAAGAGCAACAGGAGCACGCCCGAGATCAGGGTCAGGTAGAAGTTATGGACCTTGAATGGGCCGTTCAACTTGAACGCTGGGCGGTTGCGCATAAGCTCGCGTCCTCCGAAGACAACAGTGTAGTATGTAACCAACATAATCGCAGTGGACTTCAAGGTCGACATTGGAGTGGTGCCTGGCTGGAACTCGAAGTCTTGTGGGTGGTAGCCCATAATGGCCGTGAAGGCCTTGTCAAAGATAGGCCATAACTCGATGCCAAAAGGCCTGTCGACCGATGGGCGCTGTGCGTTCTTGAAGAGGTCAAGATACATTCCGGACATCTTGGGTATTAGGTTCGATAACCACGGAGTTTGGTTGAGATGGAGTCGTAACAGGTCGTGCCAGACAAAGCTGGAAGGGGGCCAGGAAGTCGGAAAACTCGCGACTGGGATCGATGCAGAGAAGTGAAGCTTGCTAAACCGCTGTCAAGTATTAAATCAAGTATAGAAAAGAAGTTATGCTGCAAACGACGAGCCACCCAGCGAGATGAGCTTCCGGTTGTGCAGAGTACAATTGGTGTTGATGAAAGTTGAGGGAAGCTGAGGGAATCAAAGAATTATGTGTCTTGCCGTCACCCAGCCAAACATGGGCCGCAGATTAGCGAAAGGGGGGTTTTTGGTCCATGGGGTGATGGATTGAGTTTAGCGCGACGACCCAAATTGCGGGAACTCTGCCAGAAGGCCCGCTGGCCGGCCATGGCACTGACAGCGTCCGTGAAGCACGTTGCACCGCGTCTGTCTTTGACAACTGGGATCTTAAAATTTGCAAACTTTTTTAAATTATGTATGTTCCACCTATCAAACTCGACATAGCATAATTCTTCGTTGCGTAGTTCCTGTCTTTCTGCAATATCATCTAGGCTCCAAGATCCGTCACATTTTGTGGCGCTCTAGAAGACAGATCTCGGCTTCCAAATTACCTGCAGTTCGCGGCCTGGCGACTCAAATTTCCCGTAAGCGAGCGCACATGATAGACGCTAAACACCGTTTTGACACCCGATTAGGACTTTGACCCACAGGCCACTGGGCAGCACCTCGGAACATCAGCTTCTATCACGCTTCCGTGCCAGCTTTTGGTTCGGCCTTGACCGAGTCTCCGGCCTTTGAGAAGCTCAGGTGATGGGCTTCAACTGGCTACTGGCTGAGAGTGCTTGTCTCCGATAACGAGCTTTGCAGGGCCCTGGCATGCTCGACGAACTGCTCATTCGAGGCACTGGACAAACCACCGACGACAAGGCGCTTTGACCGAGGAGTCAAGATCTTCGTGACACTTCGACCGTAGTGCTCAAAGCAGTATAGCTCATTAAGGAGATACATGCCTTTTGGACTCTCAAGAACGTCTTCAGAACCTAGCAGACATAGCATCTTTCGATTTGTTTACTTCCGTTACGAGTATCGTGAATGGCCCGTCAAATTTTTGCCCTGCCGGGGCAGCTCCTCATTGTGTCAAGGAGAGCAGTCGGTGAAAATAAAGCAGTTTGTACATTCCAAGAACAGTATGTAAGCTAGAATTGTAGAATTGTAATTCATTTGAACCGTACAGTGCCAGGTGTTTTCAATGGCGCGGTCGTGGTGTTCGCTCAAGTTTGTTGTGGTCCGCCGATAAGAACTGATGGGTGTGCCTTATCGACGAGGCTGCCTTACGGTCGCTTAGCATAGGGCTTCCGCGCCAGGCTCACACTTTCGCAGAATCTGGCAAATCCTTCGAAATTTCGAGCGTGCAATTCCGAAGTCGACAACAAACACGACAAATCACCGAAATGGCATCCAGACCAACAGTCACGATCCTGTCCGCCGATGGCACTGCCAGCGGTGTGACCCACCCACTCCCAAAGGTCTTCACCTCGCCAATCCGTCCAGATATCGTCCAGTACGTCCACGAAACCCGTAACTGCGCCGAGGAGCAGCGATGCGAAGATGGGAGCAATTGCTGATTGAATCGCTTTACAGGACTGTCCACACCGGAATGGCCAAGAACAAGCGTCAACCATACGCTGTCGCTGAGAAGGCTGGTCACCAGACCTCTGCCGAGTCCTGGGGAACTGGTCAGTACACGGCATTTCATTTCAAGGAGAATCACAACATTTGGATGAGTCGGAAGCACATCATTCAGAACCGAGCGCATTGGAGACAGGACTGCGCAAGGAGACAATTATAGATTGTGGACTGGGATGGTCATGTGGATTCGCAAAGGCAAATACTAACGAAAACACCACAGGACGTGCTGTTGCCCGTATTCCACGTGTCTCCGGTGGAGGAACCCACCGTGCTGGACAGGCTGCCTTCGGTAACATGTGCCGCTCCGGTCGCATGTTCGCCCCAACTAAGGTCTGGCGCAAGTGGCACCAGAAGATCAACCTTGGCCAGAAGCGTTTCGCTACTGCCTCTGCCTTGGCTGCTTCCTCTGTCCCATCCCTCCTGATGGCGCGCGGTCACCAGGTCGCTACCGTCCCAGAGGTCCCACTCGTCATCAACTCTGAGGTCTTCGCCGGTGCCGCCATTGCCCGCACTGCCGTTGCCGTCGCTCTCCTTAACTCTGTTGGTGCTGGTGCCGATCTTTCCAAGGTCAAGGCTTCCCGCAAGCTCCGCGCTGGAAAGGGTAAGCTCCGTGGTCGCCGTCACCGCCAGCGTCGCGGCCCATTGGTCGTCTACAACCCAGAAGTTGATGGAAAGGAGCTTTCGCTCGCTTTCCGCAACGTTGCCGGTGTTGAGACTTGCTCTGTCTTCGCGTTGAACCTCCTCCAGCTCGCCCCAGGTGGACACCTCGGACGTTTCGTCATCTGGACCTCCTCCGCTTTCCAGGCCCTTGACACCATCTACGGATCCACCACCACTCCATCCGCCCTCAAGAAGGACTTCCTTCTTCCATCCTCCGTTGTCTCCCAGGCCGATATCGGACGCCTCATCAACTCTTCTGAGATCCAGACCGTCATCCGTGCCGCCAAGGGCGAGTCCCGCACCAAGCGTACCGCTGTCCAGAAGAAGAACCCACTCCACAACAGACAGGTTCTCCTCCGTCTCAACCCATACGCTGCTGGATACTCCAAGGAGAAGATCGGAACCAAGGGTCTCGATGCTGGCAAGCCAGTCCGTGTCAACGGCAAGCCATTCGCTGAGATCCTCAAGGAGGATTAAGCGGTGTCTTTTCGGGTTGTTCGTCAATTACCAAGTTAATTAAACATGGAAGTGGCTTTTAACGGCGCACTACAGCGAGTCGAAGGTATCATGCCTAAGACATCGATTTCTACAATAATGATTCCCATGAACTGTGAACTTTGTGACACTCTAATAGAGTGCTTTCCTGATGTGTTTTTAAGTGGTCGTAATTTCCGATGGATTGATTTCCCTTCTACATTTCAACCCGCTTAAGAGTTTCGATCGACGCTAGTGCCATGCAACTCGACTTATTTGTTGTTTGGCAATGCAGAATGAATGTAGTTCGCCTTTCGCCTCACTCGTAGACGACCTTCCACGAACCGTATCCCTCCCTCATACAAATCGGCATCTCCAACTACAACCTAGCAGCCAGTCGCATCCATCACCTAGGATATCCATATATTATGCTCTCCGTCAAAGGAAGCCATCGATCATTTACTCTTCAAAATACTCCCCGCCAACCTCACAACCATCACCTCTGAGCCTTTGCACACTCATCGGACGACTTGCTCTCCATTCTTGAACTGTCCGAATTGGTTCCTTCGGGACAGAGATATACTCATGATGCGTGTCGTCCCAGTACACCTTAAACGCATCCTCCACCATCGTCACCGTCGACTCCGGCAGGTCTAACTCGGGGATATCTGAGTATGATGACCAGTTGCCGGCCGAGTGGAGGTTTTAGTCGGTGTGGGCTTCGCCGGCGGCGACGCGGACTAGGATATCGGCTTGGAGATATCTGTATACCTTAGGAAAAGACCACACCTTAATTGTGTCTGGAATCGTGAGTGTTATGGTGTCCTCATCGCTACCGCTTTCGTACGCAAGCCGATACCGTGGCGCCCAAAAGGCATTAACGCCTTGTATCAAATTAGGATAATCAGCAAATAGCTCACAGACGCGGGCAATTCGCCCTATTATGTCTACACTGTGAAAATAGTTAGATAACTTGTTCTGATATACACCGTACAGGATTTGTTTACGTTTTAGCCCTGAAGTCCTTCATGGTTTGCAGAAAGGGATACTAACTTTCTGGGCATTCCTAGACCACCTTATCCAGGTAGGTCAAAGCATTGGGCAATAAACCCGAAGCGATTGACACCTTCTCTGCAGGACGGCGTCGTTTGTCAGACGGCCCTTTAGACAACAACCGCATCGGCAGCATCGTCTTCGTCAGCTCCGTGATCTTTAACCGTGTCACCCTATGAATACCCAGGACAAAGTCAACCGGAAGGCAGTCGCTCGCGTCAACTTTCGTTGTCGGGAATTCCCATTGCCTTGGATCGTACTTTCGGTGGTCCGCCCGCTTACAGCCGTATTGGTTGAAGATGGGGCCGCCGATGTAGAGGTCTTTCATTCGACATTTGAGGTCTTGGGAAGGTCGGCGCAGGTTAAAATCTTTTCCTGGGGACGGAGGTGGGATGTGGGTGCTATGGTGATGGGTGATGGTGTTTTAGTACTGGGGAAGTACACCTGGATAGTGGGTGTGAATGGCTTTGGGTTTGCTGAGGTGTATAGGCCGGAAGCGTCCGTGGAGCGCTTGAGGATTTCGCCCTTGAATGGTAGTCGGGCGCCCATTTTGATAATTTTGCTGGAGCTCAAGATGCTGATATTGCTGTATTACGAGATAGAGTTGTTTGAAGAATGGCATGCGGACAACCATCGCATTTGTGGGTGGTTACACGGCTAAAATGGCAATGGATGATCCTGACAAACCCGGGAATTCATCGTGATTCCAAGCACTGAAAACAACAGAGGCAACAGTGAGAGAGAGATGTTGTCTGACCTTCTTCCATATTTGGTCATGGTCAGGTGAGTCAGGAAGCCAGGCCCAGCCCTTGAAGTTGTCTTGACGAAAATGGATGGAACACTGGCGCGAACACCAATAACTTCGTCCAAATCACGGAAGGCAAGAGTAGACGAGGGTGCCTGTCTGACGTCCCTTCCCCTTTTTGAAATTCTTCCTCATCGAAATCAGGCACCAGAGTCCAGCCCTGACACAGCTCGAAGCTATTTGGCTGACATCCCTCCCAAAAACAGCCGTTGCCGATAGCAATCTCAAGCAACTTCCGAATCTCGGTGCAGAATTAGACACCACCCATATTGGCATCAGCCTCAGCATCAGCAACGGTAACACCAGCGGCAACCTTTTGAGCACGAATAGCATCAAGCTGCGCCGTTCCCGGACCAGCGGCTCTCTTCCTCTTCGTTGGTTTTGTGCGAGGCCGCAGAATGCGCTTTGGGCATCTGAGCAAGCTCCTCTGGAGAAGCAGTGCTGTAGGCGGTACTGGAGTCCCCTTTGGCATTTCTTCATGTCGAACCATCCCTTGAGCTTACCCTTTGAACTGAGAACTTTAACAAGATCAGCCAACGAGCTGTTTTTTATGCGTGCAGCTCTGAGTGGGCCGTTGCCGATTCGGGACATTATGTGGCCTTGGGATGGGCCGGCGGCAGCAGTGAGAATGCCCATCACCTCGTCCCTGGTAGCCGGTCTGCCTAGCTCCTTGGCCATCTGCCCGTCGTATACCTTCAATGCGTTGCCCTTCATAATTGGTGGAACTCTAGCGTTTAGGTTGGCCTGCATCGTGCGGAGCATGGCAGCTGGTTTGGGAACATTCGCTTCTTGGCTTATTTCGGCAGCGGTGGCACCATTGTTCATCTCCTCCATCGGGCCCTGTACGTGTGAGTATATGTTTGCAATCAGTAAAGACGAAGGCTGACCTGAAACTGCTTCTCAATACGCGCCTTAACAGCCCAAGAACTGTCTCATGTGGTGGGAACTGCTGGGAGCTTCTTCGACATCCTAATTCGTCAGCTGTTGTGACAGGTTGGCTTGCAACGCGCATCATTAGCTTTCTTCTTTGCATCTCCACCTTAAAAGGCGTCTTTCTATCTTCCGCCGTAGATCACATCTTCCCATCTTCCGCCCTAACCCACGACTTTGCATCTTCCTCTTAAACTACGGTCCAATAGGGATTTTATTCTCAGCCCTGGGCTTTGGCATCAGCATCATACTTTGGCAGCTTAGGCAAGTCGAAGAATCCCTTTAGCTCGCTCTTGGAATTGTAGACCTGGAAGAGCTCGATGAAGTAGTTCGTGATCAAGCGCTTGGATTCAGCCTCATCAGTTGATGCCTTGTGGACAAAATCCATGATCTCATTCATGGCGAACGTCCTCCCCCAATCCTTCATGCATTGAGCATCGAGGGCGGCGTTCTCGTTGTTGTCAATGCGCAAGAGTTTTTCAACGCCAGTCATGGCCATCGTCTTCATGAAGTCTTCAGACTGAAGCGGCTGCAGTGGCTCAACAATATATGGAGTCTCATGATACGTATGAATGTTTGCACCTCGGCACGCTCCCTCAAGAGCCCGAGAACGGTGTCCTGTGGACCAAGCTGTTTTGGCAGACCCTTGAGTACAGTCATCAATGCCTTCTCGGCTTGTTGTGAGTGTGTGAGCATGGGTCCTGCATTATCCGAATTTTTCATACCTCACGCGAAGTGTATGGGCCTGTGATGATCTTGGTCAACACGTTGCACTTGTCTTTCATGCCCTGGCATGAATCGTTGCTGAAGCACGCCATGTCGTTTAAAGTGTTCACGTCGTAGATGATGCCGGGTGTAGAGTGATGGTGTTGGGTCTTGAGAATTGAGAATTGAGGATCAAAGCGGTCGCTGTAACTTTTGAAGCTCGCCGTTCACAGTAGAATAAGAATAATAAGTTACCGAAAGTTCTGAAGACGATGAAGAGAACCGAAAGAAAGAAGAGAAAATAAAAGTTGGGAGGTGGGTCAAATATACCCATTAGGGGAACAGGAACAGGCGTTCTTGGCATGAAGTCGACAGAACTCATGTAGCTCTATCACTTTGCATTACCAATAAAAAGCTGTACATCCCTGATCATGACTTCTTGACCTTTATCCCAACGCTTCTTTGCCTCTGCGATGATCGCCTTCAAACTAGTGAATTGATATGCAAGTCGAAGCCACGGCTACTCTGCAGTTCAAATTAGCTCTCCGCCACAGCTCTTATCAATGACATGATATAGAACCACAGAGCGTGCCAGTATGCGAGCTGCCCTCTCTAGACCTCCGGGCTCAAAATATATTGGCATCCCTGCCACCCCACATGTACCATTCTCACGTCACCCAATCTGAATCCCAGTATTTGTCGAATGCTTTCTTTTGCTAAAACCGCATGAATATACAGGTAACAAAAAATGCTCTTCCATCCCCTCCACCCGGCACTGGTTAAGCGCCTGTGTCTATCCCGTTGGTCTCATATACAGCCCTTATACAATCCTTCCATTACGTCTAGTCTTGCAGCATACGCACAGTGCTTCTATGCCCCGTGCTTTGTGTGTAGGTCGACTTAGTTGTCTTCTGGGTAGAGGTCCTCCTTGAGCTCGATACCGAGCTCCTTGCGGAGTGGTGCAAGCTCCTCAAGGTACTGCTCGTACTGGCCCTTGTTCTCAACCTTTGCCTTGATCCCTATCTCTCGTGTCAGCTCCGTCCTCTGTCTATCCTTCTGCGTGCCAGGCGCTTATCGCGGACCCCGCCGGACCGGGTCTAGGCGCAATGGCCTGATGTATTGCTTACCCTCGAAGACTCTGACGGCAGTTGGGAAGTCGTTAACACGGCGCGCAGCCTTGAGAGCAGCGACGATAACACTTGGTGCGGGAACGAGATCGTAGGCGAAGGCATTGTTCAAGTTGCGCTACATCGTACGATTAGCCAACTAATCGTCATACCCCAGTTCCCGGTCGCAGAAACCACCCAATTCTACGAACCTGCAACTCGAAAACATCTTGAACCTTCTCGAACTCGTTCTCAAATCTGCAATTCCACTTGTCAGCCATCTGTCCGACTCAATGGCTGTCGTCATCGTTTGTGCTGGGTGGCCTCGGCTATAACGCCGGCGTGCCATTGTGTGCTGTAGGTATGAAATCGACTGTCCGTACCTGGCGGAGAACTCCTCGAAGGACTCCTCATGTCCGTGGGATCCAGACTCGGCGGCGGCGTCGGCGGAAGAGGAAGCCTTGAGGGCAGTGGAGGAGAAAGCGGCAACGGCCTGGCGGGCTGGAACGGCGGCCTGGACGCGGATGGCGCGTGGCGCGGTGCGAGCAAAGGCGCGTGGGAGAGTGCGGATGAAAGAGGCCATTTTGTGTTGTGGTGGAGTGGACGGTGAGGTATGGGTTCTACTATCTATCTGAGCTGCTGTGTCGGACGATGCGTTCCAAAAATCATGCTCGGGAGTTGCAGGTTGGCGGTGGTCCGTGATTGGACCGTGGTGATGAATTACTCAGCAGGAATGAACCAGGAGGTGCACGTGATACAGCCAACAATGAACACGGATATAGCGATGCGAGAGAGAGTTCATACCATAACATATTATCGCCATCAGCTGGTTAATATTGAGTAAGAGTGATAATCTGGAAATACCTTGTAATAGCATAACATTTCGACCCGACTAACATGCTTCTTAGGTGCCAAAGTTTGCCGTAGCTGTAAGCCCAAACTTGAGGCTCTTTCCAACACAAGCCACCCCGGAAACCCCCTCATTAGGACACTCCTGTTTCACCACCAAACTTGTTCCGAGACTCGAACAACCTGACGGCTGAGCTTCAATAACTCGTTGCGACGGATCTAAGAACGCATACACTCCTTTGAACCTTTATCAACAAATCACTCTATCACATCTGAATGCTCGTGATGGGAAGCGCCAAACCTCAACCTAACCGTTTAACATCCAGCAACGTTGTCCCGCATTGCGCACCAAGAGCACAGAACTGTAACGTTTGCAGAGCAAATTAAAGTGTGGAAGGGCGTGGCGAATTTAAATTTCGTGCATTCGCTTTGATTAGCGAGGCGGCGAAAGGAAAGGCGTCTAGAATTGAGTGGCAACGAGCGCCGTTCGCTACATTAAGACATCTATTAGGCCGCTCTGGTTGCTCTTTTGTCCTTAAAAAGGTGACTAGATTTGGCCAGTGGGGCGGTACAGGACAACAATTTGTTCAGTCGAAAGCGTGTTCCAGTAGAGTAGCAAGCTATTGAGCGCAGCTGAATTCGGCGCCAATCTGCGTTACGAGAGCTCCTTTACACGAGAATCTGCTGCCCGGCGCCCAGTCCGCCTTGGTCACGCGAACTTTGCCTATTTTATCAGAGCGACAGACAAGTTGTTCCAGTATATCGCTGCTCATCTGACCCGTCGCACTGCTCCTTGGCGACCTATCTTAGTCGTAACTCAACATCAATAGTCAATATCAACATCACCATCGGCCTACGGCACAACACTTGCCAGACTTCACTTTGTCAGGCAGCGGCAGTCGAATAAAGCGAACTGAGGTGCATCATCTTGATTGTCAAGAGTGGTACCACGACTTCACCAAGCCGGTAGCCAGCTGAGTGAGGTTGATGAACGCTTACTCTGTGTTTTCGATCTTTCCTTCACAGCGAAGGCCGCCACTTTATACAACTTCAAGCACTGAGTACAAAGGCGACTCCTCTGGTCTTAACTCCACCTATTCTCAATTCATCTCTGGCATAAGTCAAGCCTCTACTTTCTTTGTCTGTGCGGCACCTGGTTTTAGAAGGGAAATCTGTTTACTCCACAACCGGATAGTTGCATTGTCAAGATGAGTGGTACACAGGAGTCTGATATGCCGCCCAGGCCGTCATATCCTTCGTCTGGACTCGCAGGTCCCTCCACAAGCTACAGCACGCAGAGTCAGGCTCAAAATTCTGGACTAAGACCAGGTCTCACCTGGAAAGAAAGACTCTTACTGCAATCTCTGAAAGCTCAACAGGAGTCGGAGGAGGGACTTCATATATCAGCAGATTGGGATGTGCAACATGATGAGGCACTCGAGCCGACGACGGGAAGTCGGTCCCTTCCAGTAAGAGAGGCGCCTCCGCCACACCAAGAAGACCTTTCGGTCACCGATCTGGAGGATAACATCTCCGAAGGTGGATCGGAGCACGGGGAGCTTTCATTCAATCCACTCGGCAAGGAGGAATATGCGCTGCTCCTCCCCATGGTGCCGACCGTGCGAGACATCTACAACTTGGAAATCAACAAACATCAGGAAACGGCCCATCGCCTGGTTACCGGCGAAGGGCAAATGACTAAGAAGGGATTGAAAGAAATGGACGAGCTCATAGCAAATCTGAAACTCCTCGGAGATCACCAAGACTTGTTTGCTGGACCTGCAGACTCACAAGAGAATCTCACGGATGAGATTATCTGCAAGTGGGCTTTGAACTGCAGTCCAAAATGTTTCTTCCTGGAGAAACTCTTCGAGGGCTTGCGTACGCACCGCATAAATGTCGCAGTTATGGCAAGATCTGGGTTGACGCTGGATATTCTTTCATCACTCTTGGAGGTCAAGAAGATATCGCACACCCGTCCAGACATAAACAAAGTTTCAATTTTCGACTGTGATCTAACAGTCACCCTCCTGCCAACTGGATTTGCCGATGGAAGGTATATCGTCAGTCCGGTCAACGCAGTCATTGCATTCGACTCGACTTTCTTCGCGGGCGAGGTCTATTCAAAGGGGCTTCGTGAGCACGACTTCAACCCAGACATCGTCGCGCCTCTTATTGTCCTCGCCACTGAATTCTCAGCAGAGCACGTCGAGATGTGCTTGCCAAAGTCAATGGATCCCGAGAAGAGAAAAGCCCTCCTTGTGAAAGCCACTTGTGACAAGAGGAAGGAAGTGGGTCTCAACACGCTACCACGTCCAGAGAATGCAGCTCCTCCGATTGCCGCCTATTTGACAGACTGTGCAACGTCGGAATCTTTACCAAGACCTAAGTGGCCGCTGGAGCAGAACCTCAGTATTGATGATATCGATGTATCAGAAGAATTTACTGGCGAACAATCCGGATCATCAACACAAGCACATTCTCAACTACACCCTGACACCATCCACCCACCTCTCACCAACAAGCGAGCACGTGAGATTGCCGAGGACGAGAACTCTAAGAGGCTGAGGATGACTCCAGAATACGAGATGGTTCCAGGATCGAGTGAGGAAGTCTCGCATGTATCCGACTCAGCTGGACACCCAACACAGCCAAATCCTGCCACCCATTGGACCTTCGCTCAAGTGATTGTAGACCGCAGGGAGCGCGACGCAGTGCATGAGCAGCAAACAGCAGGAATGTGGGCAACTGTAAGACTCCAGATCCCTCGCGCTTGGGCTTAACTAACACGACTACAGATCAAGGATTTGCAGGACCAACTCCAAGCGAGGTCTGCGAGCGATGCCCGCGTTTCTGAGCTCGAGGCGCAACTAAGGATGAAGGATGATATCAATGCAGCACTTTCGAAGAGATTAGGACTATCTGAGAATAAGGTGGAGGAGCAAGTGAGCTTGATCAAGAGGTTTGAGCCAGCTTGGCGCGAGGCTCAAAGTAAGAGAGGAGAAGCCGAGAGAGCCCTTGGTGAGTCTGAGGCTCGCGCGACTACATTGGCCAATAGGCTTGAGGGACGCTCCATCGATATTAACACCCTCAAGCTGACGATAAACGAGACCCAGGAACAGTTGAAGGAAAGAGATGATAGGCTTGCACACTCGATTATTCCGGAAGTGAGGGAGCTTGAGGAAATGAGGAGGAGGTTGGAGGCTGCGGAGGAGGAGAAGCAGAAAGCTGAGAAGCGTTATCAGAGTGTTACTCAGGATTTTGAGTTCACGAAGGAGCAGTATCAACAGGCTTCTTCTACAGCTGCGTCTTTTGGTCGCGAAGTTGAGGATTTGAGGAAGCAGAACATGGAGTTGCAAATGAAAGCGGATGGGAACAGAGTCAAGATTCAGCAGATCCATGAGGCGAGTGCCCAAGAACAGCTTGTTGATCGCATCGAAGAGCTCAAGGCCGAGGTCGAGGATCTGAAGCACCAGCTTTTGACGAAGGCAGAAGAGTTGAGGAAGCGTGGTGATAGGGCTTTGAGAGGAGCAAGTGCTCCAAGAAGCCCTATCGCTGGTCCTGGACAGCTTGGCGGTAGAAGTGGCAACCAAACTCCAGTCGATGGATCAAGGTGGACAGGAGCTTCGTAATTATTGTAGTGTCTCTTCGAATATATGGCACGTAAAGAGGAGGATCGCAGATAATGAGGGGTTTTGAGAGCAGTCAATCATGCCAGATACCCATTCTAAATCGAGGATAATAGAATGATTTTGACAAAAAGCTCAAAAGAACTCGGATGAAGCTTTCAGTGAAAGCGGAGGTGTGCAAAACCGCCGGACCCGGAGGTTATGATAGCTGAATGAAGGTAAATCAAACCCTGATGAGAAGCTGCGTGGCAGGCAAGTTTCCCCTCGTGGACTGCGAAGCATCAAAGCGCTGGTGGAGTCGCATTGAGTCCCACATAGAGGCGTGATAACCCGCCGATCCAATTGTTGTCCGAACATGAGACTTTGTGCTCTTACTTGAGTAAACATGGCAAGTGGAAACTTCCAACCAAGCTGGTTCGCCAAAGCCTACTGCCGCCTCTGAAGCTGCTCTTGCACCTGCAGCTGCCACTTCAGCGAGCAGCCAGACGACCAACCAGTATTTAGACGGGACCGCAGCTGCAACGAACCCAGCTACTGTTCAGCATATTCCGATCCCTACGGAGATCCTGCCTGAGGATATTGATGAGCACGTCGAAGCTGTATGTTGCGCTTCTTATTAATTGCTCTAAATCGAACCGATTGCCCCAGAATGACGATGAAGACGACCATGATTCAGCTTATACCTCGAGTCTTGGTAACGATGGCACTTCTGTAACGTCGACTAACTACCGTGGATATATAGAGAATGGACCCAAGTATTCAACTCTTAACGAAGGATATTGCCAACCATCCGATGAGCATCAGTTCGAAGTTCTGGAAGCAGATCATATCGCCTATAAAATCCTCGATAGTCAAGAGGGAAATCCGTTGTTTCACAGTCCGATTAGCGAGAAGGCTCAAAACATCCTTGATTGTGGCACTGGCAATGGAAGCTGGGCGCTTGACGTTGCCGATAACTTTCCCTCGAGTTAGTCTTTAACAGATGACTTCATTCTTGCAATGCTGACCTTTGTATAGTCACCGCGCGCGGTGTTGACTTGTACCCACCAACTATCACCCAAGTGGCACCAAACCTGATTCTGGAAATGGATGGTAAGTTCCGCAATTAAATCGGTTGGTATTGTAACTAATGTTGATAGGCATGTTGGTTGCATGCCGAATCCTCGATGGAAATATCCTGCTAACCAATTACAGCACCAAGCCGTGGACTTGGAGCATCCCATTTGACCTTATCAACATGCGGGAGCTCTTGGCGCTTGCAGCAAGCAGGAGTGGAAGAGGCTTTATAAGGAAGCCTATGATAACCTTGCTCCAGGCGGTATGTTAACAGCACCTTCCAAACCAGCTTTGCAGTATAGAAACTAAATTCAGTCGAGGCTGGATTGAACACATCGAAGGCGATACTGTGATTCTCTGTGAAGACAACGCCATGCCCCAAGTCTCCCTCCTCGCCGGTGTAGGGCCTCTTCTTATCCAGTGTGCTGACGCAGCTGGCAAGAGCATCAGCATAATGGACACCATGAGAGCCAGTATCGACGAAGCAGGCTTCATTGATGTGCATGAGAAGAACTACAAGATGCCAATCAGACCTTGGCTTAAGCATCCTGTATATAAAGATGCTGCCGAGTTACCCTAGATGTGTTCAAAAATGAGATGGAAGGTGGATGATGGAAGTTTCCCCGGATTGAGTTGTGTATCTGTGCTAACAAAAAATGCAGGTTTCTCTCGACGCACTTTGGACCACCGACGCCATGGAGTCCTGAGGAGGTGCAAGTCTACCTGACAAAGCTTCGGAAAGAGTTGGATTCTGGGTGGCACGTCTACCAGAGACGTAAGCGTGCCTGGGCCCACAAATCATTCGATGACAACGTAAAGCCGGAGGCGAAGGATGAAGTCCAGCACTTAATCTCTGACAACGAGGGCGACAGGCCAGACGCAAAGAAGCGAATAATTTCACCACCTTCTCCGGAGGCCAAGAAAATGGTTGAGTAGCCGTAGGCGTGAATTCGCCATGTTGCAAGCGATCTCGCATATACATCCTACACATATATACCTACGAACCTATCATTTCGTTCCTCTAAGTGTTCTCTCAATGACGATGGCAGCCGTGTCGAAGGGGAAGCATACCATCAAATAGGGGAAAGCATCAGGACCCTGCGAGCGACATGAACCACTACAGACAAATGTATTCCTTCAGATGAATGCTCAGCAACTATTGATCTACGACTGCGAGTCTGTGAAAGCTCGTCTGAGTATAGTAAAACGCCATAGTCGACATTGTTCTCCGTTTGGAAGCCACGAACCTCTCAGCCGTCGCTTCCCCCAAAATCCCAGGTGGAGAACCAGTTTTCGCCGCTTTATTTTTCTATTATATATACCCCAAACGATATTTGAAAAAAGAAAAGGCAATGTGCCAGAGTGGTTAATGGGTATGACTCGAATCTCAGTCTCTGACTGCACAGGGCGATATCATATGGTTTCGGCCGCGTAGGTTCAAATCCTGCCATTGTCGTCTTTTGCCGATCTGGGCATCTATGTAAATCTTGCTAGGTGGTTGGTTGTTATTGGCTAAGTTTGAGGTTGTGAAAGTGAACTGGTTGTTTGAGAGCGCTGAGAAAGACGTGACGTGGCTGTCTGGACCGTTGATGGCTTTAGGACGTCAACATAAACGAGTTTGTTGAGACGAAAGAGATCTTCGAACGTTGTTTTTGGGCAACCAAAAAGAGGGTGATGATAGCAAAGAGGTTGAAATTTGCGATTCTCATGTCCACCTCTCTATCTTTCCCCAGCCCCCAGGAGCCCAGGACTAAATCAGCCTTTCATATGCCATCAGAAAATGCTAATGCTAAAGCTAATATTTGCGCCCAAAGAGATCTGAGAAGCGAACTACCCCGCTTTTCGCTCCATCCATGCACTAAAACGCCGATGCTATGCTAGATTATGCTCCCGATTCCTCGTGCAATATACCATTTATTCATCAATCAATATCGACTATCTCGATTGACTTCTTCTGCTTCTTATCATCCATCTTATGACTCTGGGCTCTACCTGGAGACCCATAGAAACCGGCCGGTGCAAGCGTCCTCGGAGACGACCTCTGTGGCGTATGACTATGATTCTGACAGGGAGACTTCGACTTCGCCAGTCCTGTTGTTGGGCCAACATGTTGTCGCGGAGATGTTTTTGACCTAGCGGGCGACTTCGGCAATTGAGGAAACAGGCATTCAAGATCCACATCTTTGTCCTCATCGTCAACACGCACTGGACGCCCTGGTGTAACCACCACCTCGAGTTCAGTTGGAGGCATCTCTGCCGATCTTCGTACAGTCTGCGGCGACATTACGTGCAGAAGGGAATCCTGGGAGCTTGCGCTGGATGAAGGATCTGAGCCATCTTCATTGAATTTGATGTGCCGCGGCATCTTGTGCTGGGGTGACTTGGTCCTGAGGTGATCTGGTCTACTCCTCTTCTTTTGCGGTGGTGTGGAAGTCGTCACGGGAATCATGGTGCCCCCGTCAGATGAAACACTGACTGGTTGGCTACTAGTTGCAATACCAGACCTGAGAGGCTCCATCGCCAGTGCCTGTTTCAATCTTTGCGATTTGGCTACTTCATCTTCTTGGGGCTCCGGATCAGAGTTGATATGGATGGACGCGGGCTCGTCAAGATCAACAGAGCCCGTTCTGGAAGACATACCTTGAATCGGCCTTTTGAAGGCCAAGGGTGGTTGCACAGGTGACATGGATGCCTGAGGAGTTCTCTTCGACAGCTCCGACGGATGTATGTCACTTGCGGATTTTTCTGCATCGCTCTCGGGCGAGGACTCCCTCGCTCGTTGAGCATGAAGCGCATTGCGAGCCGTGAACTCGGGCTCATCGCGCGGCGTCGACGATGGCTTTTCTCCAACGCACTCTATACTCTCTGCTGTTGTCAATGTCGGCTCTGAGGATGCTGCTCTATCGCCAACTTCCACACTGTTGGATACAAGCTCGTTCACACTGTGAGTGGCCGCGCCTGCAAGCTCATCTATGAGTGTCTCGAAACCCCCACAATCAGAAGAAGATCGCCGTTTGCTTTGAGATGACTCAAGTGGAACATGTGCAGCCGCCGGACTGTCAGCTTCCATTTCTAGAGGATCGTCTCGTTCGGCAGTTCCCTGGTCTGGCAAATGCACGACTCTATGAGGCGAGCTTTTCACTCGTTGCTCCCTATGTGCGGGCGGTGACACCGCGATCTGGCTATTGTCGCGCTCCGAGCAATTATCATTCTGAGCATGCTGGCCCGTAGGATTTTCGAAAGCTACGCGAGGAAGTACTTTTGGCAGGGAGGAAGGTGATGGCGCGGCTGCTGTTGCGTCGGCAGTGGCGCTCTTGCTTGATTCTCCTTTCGCAGCCTTTCTCGCGCGCATCCTTGCTGCTTTCTCCTCTTTCTCCCTCCGCATTTGTTCCTCCTTGGCTCTAAAAATGAGTTTTCTCAAGGTGCTTCTCATCTTGCTTGCACTCAAGTTATTGAAATGGTTCCCCACATCTGGACTGGCCTGGAGAATATCGTGAATCGTGGCGTCGGGATTCGCTAGGATGCTCTCGACGTAGATGAGCAAGTAGAGGCCACAGTCGCAGTGGTTATCTTGCAGTGGGATATTCTTTGCGGTTAAACCAAGGGGAGTCTTTGGCAGCGTAATATCTACGTCCTTCCGTGCCTTAGCCTCCTTCACAAGGAAGTCGCGCAGGTTTGAGCAAACTGGAGAGTGCGAATATCCAAGGGAGTCCATCGTTATTATGCGTGGCGCATTTGTTGGATGTTTCTTGATGTGAACCGTCCTCCTCGACTTCTTCGGTTTCGCAGATGCAACCTCGCGCGTGGTGGCAGTGTCGTCCTCAAAAACCTCGTCACCTACGATCGACGTGCGCTCTACAGATGCGTTTATCTCGGGTGCGTCCGTCACCTCCAAGTCAACAATACCATCTCCTATTGACATGTTGCCCACCTTTTGTTCTATGTTTGGCGACTTCGAGCCCTGCTGTTTCGAGGCGTCCCTTGGTTCAACTTCTGCACCTTCAATCTTCCAAGCACTGTTTTGTTCCTCGTCCGTACCAACGGTCTCCTCGACGGGAACAGTCTGTTTTAATAGGTTCGACGCGTTACAAATAACAGCAAGATACCAGTGCGCATGCTCATTGACAGGCACAATAACATAGTCATATGAGAATATGTCAATTTTTGAAGTCCACCTCTTTACTCCATCGTAATCAATGGGGCTCCGCCCCTTTCCAGCCGTTAGGCGCTGATAGAAGAACGGGGTCATGAAGTATACCCGCTTCGCGGTCTCGGGGTTCTTTTCCTTGATTCGCTCTTCGAGGTGCCGTAGATAAAACCATATTAAGTTGTCGTTGAGAAACTCGCCTTCATCGAGACGCACAATATCTTGTTTGTCCACAGTTGCCCTTCTGTCGCCTTGAGGCGGATACACCAGCGAGTCTCCCTGCCAATGGTCTGGCCAACTCGGATGTTGCTCCGTCCAACGCGGGACGCAACTGATCGGCGGAGTTGGTGAACGTCGGGTTGTGGGATTACGGCTTCTGGTTGAACGTGTAGATTGCACAGGTCTCTCAGGTTCGAGTAGTTGGTGTGCTTTCAACTTTATCGGTTGGGTCGCAGTCTCAGACGATATTTCGTTGGCCGGATAATCACTTCTAATTTGAGCATCTTCACGGCGTTTTGCATCGAACTTCGTTTCTCTTTTGGCGCGAAGCAACTTAAGCTCTTCATCTTCTGGTCTAGGCGCCTTCAACTGGGGAAGCTTGTTCCACTTGTCAAACAGCCTTGTTTGATGGTTGAAATACTGTTCCATGGCAGCACTGAGGAATTGTCAGCTTATCTGCCACCGTGTTCTGCCATTATACTAAACTCACCTCGTTGTAACTTCGAATTGTTTGATTTCAGGGTTGCACTCCTTGATAAATCCTGCCAAGCTCGAAGCTCTGTGAGCGTCATCTAGTACCAACAACATCGATGTTCGTTTGCCCTTATCATTCTGAAGTAGGTACATTCTATGCTCGTGGCCCTGATCAGGGCAATATGATACTTTTGCAACTTTTGCTGGATCAATGACAAGCGAGTCTTCCGAGGTGGAGATGTCTTTGCCGTTACCATAAAGATGGAGCACTCCGGCTCTAGTAAATCTGAAACAAGGCCTGCTATCGTACTGTCCGCCTAGATTGATGAGGTAATGAAGACTTGTTCTTACTGATTGAACACGAAAACTTATGTACGGCTCAACAGGAGCTGTGTCGACGGAATTTATGGCCTGAGCAGAGAGTTTATGCTCGCTGAACATTGGTCGCCTTGCTGCAGTCATGGTCGTTCGCAGTATATCCCCATCATTACTCAAGCTAGTTGACTTCACGGCGTGTAAGCCGCGTCTTGGGGCGTTCCCGAGGTGTGAGCGTGTAACGGACGGTTGCTCATCCTCCGATATTTCCTCGGTCGTTTGACGGTCATGACTCGTTCCTCTGCTTGAAGGTGCTCCCATCATCTTATCCTTGACTTTTGATTGTTTCGATAGCACGCCTACTCCACCATCTCTGCTCTCACAGTTGTATGGAGCCGTAAACGGGTCGGGCGTGGAAGGGAAGTGGCTGAAAAAGGCCGAAGTGGATTCCCTTTTCGGCTTGTTTGCACGAGCACGCTCTGTTGCCGTCCTTGGCGGCTTCAGACCGGCGTTTCCTGGATATACTCCTGCCTTATTCGCTCCATCTCCGTCAGAATCCTCTATATCTTCGGTCTCCAGGTCGATCGTGACCTTGCTCTTCTCTGGTTTGTGTCTCGGCTTGCCATGCATCATGTTGTTGATATTCTTTTGTATGAAGTCGCCCACTGGTGGGATAGGTAACACAGCTGAGCTTAAGTTGCTGACATCAAAGGGTCCCGAAATGGCTTCTAAAGAGCCGAGTCGTTGTATGCTGTGTACCCGTTCTGTGTCCTGAGAGGTGGCGCGAGAGGATTGTTGTGATTCATATCTCTGCCTGTTGAAACCATAGTGCGAGGCCCGCTCCAGAGCATCTTCGCTTGTCAGGTCGAATCGCTGTATTGATGTCTTGTCGGGGGTAACATTAGACCATAGCGAATTACCTGGTCTCCCTGGACCTTTGGGCTTAACCTAATGGTGTTAGGTCGGACACGACACTACAGGGTCCCTACTAACCATGCTGTCCGGCCTAGTAATCCCAGCGTATATTGGCGTAGGTGCAAAGCATTGAGAAGGTGCCCTGTTCGCATGTCAGACTGCGGTCGTGCTCTGATATCGTGAAACTGACCGGAAGTTTTGGGTTGAAACCGTTGGTAGTTTGACGAAATCGTTCCTAAAGCTCTGTCAGAGAAGGTTTTTGACATGTACGGCGGCAAATTTACCACGAGAATTGGTACTTCCGTTTGGCCGTACTGAGTGGTGTCGCAACAGTATCGGCTCTTGTGAACTCCGTCTGCGATCCGATGCTCTCTGTTCGCAGCTTGAGGCCGGCTTTGGAGCTGTGGACACGGCTTGATGTGGTGGAGAACAGATTTGGATCCTCCGTTGGTAGGGGACCGGTTGGAAACGCCCCAATGTGATCGGTGGTGTTGTGGTCCGGTTGTTCGAGTTCAACGTTCTCTAAAGCGACGACGTGAGCTCTCTCAAAATCTCTCAGCCTCGCGGGCCTCTGTCTTTCAGCGGGGCGATCACTTTTAGCGGATAGCATTGCACGCGTGCTTGGCGTTACGACATGCTCCTTCTCGGCGTGTCGCTTCGGCGCGGGGCTGCTCGGCAGCTCTAGCGGCAGGCCAGAAGATCGCAAAGCTCGCTGACTACGCCGCAAACTGGGTTGTGACGGCGAACTGGTGTCCACAATGCTTGCTGGCGGATGGATACCAGCCATGTCCACTAAGAGTGTCGATTTCTGTTGGAAACGGCCGCCAGCTGGCAGACATGTTGTAATCAAGATGGTGGGGGGGTGGGACGTAAGTTGTGTCCATGTTAGGACGTGAACCAGTGCATTCGCTTAATTGTACAACATGGGGTAAGTGGCAATCTGGACTTGTGTAGCACCGCTTAATCAGTGGGCACGGGTGGGATGAGGAACCATGATAATTTAACACAGTTAATGCATCCTTTTTTTGCGGCTCAATTAGGACTAGAGTTCCATGCCAAGACTAATGACGGCAACAGCAACCGGCCTAGTTTTCACAAGGTAAGATCAAGTATTGTAAACGACAAAGTAATGCCTATACAACATGGGGATATGGTTTAGGGGTATAACGTTCCTTTCGCATAATGAGCCTAGGAAAGGTCCGGCGTTCGATTCGCCGTTTCTCCACATGTATTTTTGCTTTTTAATTAAGCGATGTTACAAGGCCAGACCATCATCACCACCGCGAAGCGGTGGTGGTGGCCTAGGGTGTTGGACTTGCCGTTTGTCGTTTGACATCCCAAATGCACATCAAGATCGTGACAGGTATATGTGGCTTGTGTTTCGGCAATGTATTGCTGATCAAGCTATCATGTTAGGTGCTGGTAGCTGTGATACAATGCCCCCCAAACTGCAACTTACCATCGATAACATTTCCATGCCATCGTGGTACGTATGCAGATACAAAGTACGAATTTACCACCCAGATTCGCTTTTCCCTACAGAATGCAAAATTGAAGTAACAAGGCTCATCCCACCCCGATCCAAAACGTTCGCCATCCACGCTTCCGTAAATGCAGCCCAGTATTGTACAAGTAAAAGCATGTGTCGTATAGATTATCTTGTGTCGATATGTAATCATGAGGCCTGTTTGCGCTCAGCCTTGTCGTCGTCCTTTGCTCCGTTGCGCTTCTCGGCACCCTTCTCCTTGCGAGCATCATCGATGGCAGTGCGCTGGGCAATGCTGGAATCGTGAGACTTCCACTCGACCTTGGTGTCTGGTGGGAACGCAAGAACGCGCTTCATCGTCTCTCTACGTGGAAGTTAACATTCTGATCATGGCGCTTTGCTGTCGAGGCACATACCTAATCTTGAGAACACGGCCGCCGTCATTGCGAGTCCAGATACTGAGGATATCCTCTCCATTTCTGACACTCAAGACTGCGCCGCAAACCTCATCGCTAGCCTCGGCGAACTGATCGCCGATGATTGCGAAGAGCAAATCCTCCCAGTAGCGGTCGGCAACTCCCTTCTTGAGCCTGACCACCCACTTACCACCCTTTTTGTTCTCCTCGTCCTCCCAAACTGGACGAATTCCCTTCTTAAAGATATGATAGTCGGAGACGAGCGGCAGCGTCGAAGGGCGCTTCAGGTGCTTGTAAATCGTGAAGAAGTCCTCGACTGTCTCGAAACCAGCCATGGCGTGCAGAGTCTTCTCATATTCGAGGTATCCATTCGACTTCTGAATTGGTGGACGGAACCAGAAGACCCATCCATGCTTCAGTGTGTGCGCTGATGGTTGAGCATTCTTCTCCTTGGTGCTGGCCTCGCCGCGTCTTGCGAGCGCCGAGTCCTTGGCTCCCCTCTCGGCAGTTGGTGTCTTAACTCCAGCAACCACACTTCCGAAGTCCAAGCTGGCTCCTGGAGTCTTTGGAGTCTTGGATGGCGCGCCAAAAGATGCGAAGGCACCAGAGCCCAGACCGAAAGCGCTGGATGCGCCAACTGTTGGAGATGATATGGCTGGAGATGCTAATGGTATGGAGTTGAAGGGATTGGACTTTCCGTGGGAGGAGGTTTCACCGCCGTATCGTTTACCGGGAGTGTAGTTGCGTGTCGGGTGATCGTTATGGTTTGCAGTGGCGGGAGGGACGTTGGGAGTGGATGTCGACAGAGAGAGCTTGCTGCAACATGCATTGTCAGTAAGGAACGAAAGTAGGCACGCATTGTAAGCTTACTTAGTCCGACGAGTCCATAAAGTATCCATTGACATTACTATTACTGTTATTGATTACGGCGTGTAATTGGCGCAGACGAGCTTGGGTACAGACGTCCGGGGTGGCTTGGTTGATGAGCGTATGGATAAAGCTGTTATAATCAGAGTTTCGTGGCAATTTGATCGTTGTAATGGTTCGCAAACAGGTCGTCCGGTCAAGTACAGTCGAGAAAGTAGTTCTAGTATAAAGAGGAGAAGTTTCATCTAAAATAGTATAGTCGTCGTAGTCGTGTGTTCAGAGCAATTATTTGATACGGCTTTCCGCTGCCCTCCAGTATGTCGTAGCAGGCAAAGCAAAATGGCAAGCGCCGTGGTCGCTTATACCTTCCCCACATCCCGCACCGGATTTTCCGGACCCAAATAAATATCTGGCCTCGCCCACATTCCGTTCCTCTTTCTTCTTCAACAGCACGACCACCATTTTACTCAGATCGTCTACAGCTTGACATGACTTCTCTACTCAGCTTAGCAGACTCCGATGTGTGGTCAAGAAGAGTCTCAGAACCCATTTCTAAAACCAATGTCACGAGGGCCCCCTCGGGTTGTGCTCCATGATGCGATGTTGACCTGAAACATGGGACAAACCACACTTGATAAAATTCCCTTTTGTGACAATGTGTGTTGAAGTACTTGAGTGAGCTACGGGATCATGCCTTGCTGCCGCAGGTATGTTTGGTCCAGCTCATCCACTTTCTTTCTTGTCCGCATTCTGAGGATAAACACCTCTGGTAAACCGACGCGGCTCAACCGCAGGCTCTTGAGAGGTCTTCAACCTTGCTGGTTCTGCATGAGGTTAACGGCATTGTCTGAATGTATATCTCGCTCTAAGCTCATTCTCAGCCTTAACCATTGAGCCTAATACTGACGGCCTGGCACAGCATCGCTGCACGATCATGTTACGTCTGGCCGACCGACCTCATGGGAGGATAATGACATGTGGTTCAAGGGAGCTCCTGACAGCGCCCGGGTTGAAGGATTTTTGGGTTGGCCTTTCAGTCGCAAGGAGTTGAAGCTGCAGCGTTTACTGGTTCGATTGTCGTATGGCACTTTACTTCTATGTACGCTTTACCTGGCCTTCTCCACAACAAGGTGTGGCCAGTCTTTGCTCACTCACTCCTGCTAAATCACTGCAAGCAGGACCCTTGCACATGCCACAACATCATAATACAAGTAACTTAGCGGCAGCGCAACATCATTCCACCAGTTTGGGGGCCCCTTTCACTCCGTTCGAGTACTGTCCTAAGCAGCGCCTATGAAGGCGTATGAAAGTTAAAGAATATGAGGGAAGGATTGTCAAGCCGGCCAGAGTAAAAAATTAAAAAAATTAAAAAATTGTAAATGGAGAAACGGC
>RCNJ01000245.1_pt1 | contig 41787 bp, 38 predicted proteins | sample 2041171 | NCBI WGS metagenome assembly RCNJ01 (sample SAMN09708213, study PRJNA481090) | feces metagenome | biome: feces | host: Pygoscelis adeliae | place: Antarctica: Rookery Lake | collected 2010-03-01 | reverse complement strand
ACCTGAAAACCTTGACCCTGCGCGGGTTCAAGTCGTTCGCGTCAGCCACGACGCTGAACTTCGAACCCGGGATCACCTGTGTGGTGGGCCCCAACGGCTCTGGCAAGTCCAATGTGGTGGACGCTCTCGCCTGGGTGATGGGGGAGCAAGGCGCAAAAACGCTGCGCGGCGGTAAGATGGAAGACGTCATTTTTGCTGGCACCACGGGGCGCCCACCTTTGGGCCGCGCCGAGGTCACGCTCACCATCGACAACTCCGATGGTGCGCTGCCCATCGAGTACGCCGAAGTCACCATTTCTCGCACCCTGTTCCGCAACGGCGGTTCTGAGTACGCAATAAATGGCACCAAATGCCGCTTACTCGACATTCAAGACCTGCTGTCAGACTCTGGTCTCGGCCGGGAAATGCACGTCATTGTCGGACAGGGGCAACTCGACGCCATTCTGCAGGCCACCCCGGAGGAACGCCGCGGCTTCATTGAAGAGGCCGCTGGGGTGCTCAAGCACCGTAAACGCAAAGAGAAAGCGCTGCGCAAACTCGAGTCCATGCAGGGCAACCTGACCAGGCTCAGTGACCTCGCGAGTGAGATCCGCCGGCAGTTAGGCCCACTAGGCAAACAGGCTCAGGTGGCGCGGCGTGCCCAGACCATTCAGTCCGACCTCAGAGACGCCAAAGCCCGCCTGCTGGCCGACGATCTCACCCAACTCACTGCGACGTTCGCCCAAGAGGTTGCTGACGAGACCGCATTGCAAGAAGAGCAGCAGTCAGCACAGCAAAATGTCACGCGCTCTCGAGTAGCTCTCACCGAACTGGAGGAACAAGCCGGAGCCGCGGCGACGGAACTTTCCCAGGCTTCTGAAACCTGGTACCGCTTGTCATCCTTGCGTGAACGGTTACGGGGCACCCAGACGTTAGCGCGTGAACGCGTGCGACTGCTGGGCAGCGCCCCAGAAGCACAACAGCGCAGTGACCCCAACGACCTCGAAGCGCAGGCGGCACGAGTGCGCGCTGCCGAAGAAGAGTTGAACCGGGAAGTGGAGTTGGCCCGCACAGCGCTCACCGCCGCGGTTGCGTTCCGAGAGCAGACGGAGCAGCAGGCGAACGAAGCAGAGCGGGACGTCGCCACACTGTTGCGGGGAGCCGCAGATAAGCGTGAGGGGTTAGCGCGACTGGCCGGGAAAGTCAGCGCACGGCGAAGCCGGATTGAAGCAACGGAGGCCGAACTAGAGCGATTGCGTGAAGCAGTCGCCCAAGCCTCGCAGCGCGGCACAGCAGACCAAACCACCTTCGATGAACTGGCCTCCAAAGCAGTGGGAGCAGAAGAGGGTGAAGCCGGGCTGGACGCGGCTCACGAATCTGCAACAGCAACACTGGAAGAAGCCCAGGCGGCGTCCCAAGAAATCCGTGCAGAGATCGATACTGCGGCTCGCACTAAAGCGACAATGCGTACGCGCATTGACACTTTGGAATTAAGTTTGTTACGTAAAGACGCGGCCGGGGCGATCCTTGCGCATTCAGGCGACGACGATTTGCGTGGCGTTCTTGGCTCGGTGGCGGCGCTCATGACCGTCTCACCAGGATTCGAAGACGCGGTAGCCGCCGCGCTGGGACAGGCCGCTGATGCTCTTGCCGTTGAGTCGGTAGATACGGCCGTTGACGTGGTCCGGTGGCTACGAATGCAAGATGCTGGACGAGCGACACTCGTGATCGGCACCGAAGGGAACGACGTCGTTCCTCGTGCTGAGGTTCCACTCCCGGCACCTGCACGCTGGGCTTTAGACGTAGTTAAAACCACTGAGGCGCTGCGCGGCGCCATTGCCCACCTACTCACCGACGTCGTCATCGTTGATGATCTTGCAGCGGCACGAAAGTTGGTGCGGGAGCACCCCACGCTACTGGCGGTTACGTCAACTGGTGACGTGCTGGGGCGCAGTCGGGCCTGGGGTGGGTCGGCCTCGGCACCCAGCGTGTTGCACCTGCAATCAGCCCTTGACGAAGCGAAGAGTGAACTTGAGACGGCGACTGCCGACGGCGCTCGCCTCGCACAGACCCTGACAAGTGCGGAGGCAGCCGAGCGGCAGGCCCACTCCGGTTTTGAAAAGACTCTTGCAGACCTCAACCAGTCAGATGCCGCAATTGCTGCAGTGGCCGAGCAACTCGGACACCTAGGCGCCAGTGTGCGGTCTGCGGCTGCGGAGGCGGAACGGGCGACTGCTGCTTTAGAACGTGCTGCCGGAACGCTGACGGCGGAGCAAGAGGAACTGGCAGCACTAGTACAACGCCTACAAATCGCCGAGGCCGAGCCATTAGAGACGCAGGAAGCCACCGAGGCGGCAACGCTACGGCGTGATGCCCTGCGTCAAGAGGCTGCCACAGCCAGGTCCAGAGAGATGGAATCCCGGCTCACTTTGCGTACCAGCGAGGAGCGCGCACGCGCCCTAGCTGGTCGGGCCGATTCCCTTGACCGCGCGGCGGTAACGGAGCGTAAAGCAACGCTGGAAGCAGAGCACCGGGCAGCACGCCGCGCGGAGCAGTCTGCTCGCGCACTGGCTGTGGCCAGCGGCGCCGCAATTGTATTAGCTGCGCTGGACCAATCCCTGCACGCAGCGCATGCGGCGCGTGAGGTGGCCGAGACTGCTCGCGTTGACCGGGATGCGACCATTCGGGAACTACGCACTGAGGTGGAATCTTCCGCAGCCCGACTTCGTGAACTGACCGATGTGGCGCACCGGGACGAGTTGGCGCGCGCGGAACAGCAACTGCGCATCGAACAACTAGAGCTGCGTGCAGTAGATGAACTTGGTCTAAATCCGGCCGTGCTGTTGAGCGAGTACGGACCCGAGCAGCCGGTTCCGGTTGCTGATGAGGGCATACCAAGCACACCGGGCTTGCAGGATCCTACTGCGGAACCGAATGACGGCCAAGGCCCGCGCACGATGCCGTATGTCCGCGAGCAGCAGGTGAAGCGTCTGCGTGCTGCGGAACGGGCCATGTCACTACTGGGCCGTGTGAACCCTTTGGCGTTGGAAGAATTTGCTGCCCTTGAGGAACGACACAAATTCCTCACTGACCAACTCGCAGATCTGAAGAAGTCCAGAACAGACCTGATGGAAATTGTTCGACAAATCGACGAGCGCGTCGAACAGGTCTTTACTGCGGCTTATCACGACACAGCGGAGCAGTTCGTTGAGGTCTTCGCGCGGCTATTCCCCGGCGGTGAGGGCAGGCTCGTGCTGACAGACCCAGGGGACATGCTGACCACGGGAATCGAGATTGAGGCACGGCCCGCGGGTAAGAAAGTGAAGCGACTGTCGCTGCTTTCGGGCGGGGAGCGGTCCTTGACCGCGGTGGCCTTGCTGGTGTCGATCTTCAAAGCCCGACCCAGCCCGTTCTACGTGATGGACGAGGTTGAGGCAGCTCTGGACGATGTGAACTTGGGCCGGTTATTAGAGATTTTTGTGGAGTTGCAGCGGGATAGTCAACTCATCGTGATCACGCACCAGAAACGCACAATGGAGATTGCTGACGCGCTTTATGGCGCAACGATGCGTGGTGATGGTGTGACGACGCTCATCTCCCAGCGGCTGCGAGAGGACACCCGGGCGTAAAAACTGCCTGAGGCGTGAAGAACGTGTGCGGATCGGGGTGAAGTTCATGTCGTTTCCCACTTCTGACCCAAAGTCATCCCACAATAGAAGGGTGATCGAATATGTGGGTTGGATTGTTCTTACGCTCGTTGCTGCAGCCGGAGTGCTGGTGACCGCTGCCGTTGTCTCCAATGACCGAGATAGTGCTGGCCGTGGCCTGTCCGGATTTCTGGCTGACGTACGGGCTGGACTGCACGATCTCTTTGACCGATCCACCGAGAACGCGGTTGCTTCGCCAGGAACCATCGGCGTTAGTCCGATTGTTTCCATCGAACCAGAAGACGCCTTCGATCTGACAGATTTCTTCGCTGCCCAAGAACACACTGGTCAGGGTTACATGCAGGCTGAAGAGATCACGGCAACCCTGGACCGGGCTCGTACAGTGATCCGTACACACACACCAGCGGCGCGCGCCCGCAACACCGGGCTTCCTATCTCACATGCCACCGCTCCTCGTCCACGACGCGCTTCCGGTGTCAGCGGCCACGTTTCTACCGGGAGCAACCGTGTTGGCCGCCCGCAGTAGCAGCGCACCCAAAAAAACTGAGAGACTAACGCCGTGACTGAACAGACCTGGCTACTGCTTGCCCTCGTTACCCTTGTTGTTCTCGGCCTCGGGGCGTTCCTCGTTGTCCCTCGCGTGCGAAAGCGGGGTGAACAGCGGACCGAACTGTCAGCACCGGCAGCGCAGGTGTTGGACAAGCCTGATGACGATCCCGCGTCGGTAGTTGAAGTTGACACTGCGGAACCCCAAATTGCGGAACCCGACGCTGCAACGGCAGCGCCAGAGGTCAGCGCAGAACCTCTTTCTGAGCCGCTCGAAGTGCCGGAACCTGTCACTGGGCGGCTCACTCGACTGCGCGAGCGGCTGGCACGCTCCGGCTCACCCTTTGGTAGCAAACTGCTCGCTGTGCTGTCCCGAGACCATCTCTCCGAGGACGACTGGGATGAACTTGAAGAGACCCTGCTGATTGCCGACGTCGGCGCAGGTCCGACCGGCGAACTGCTTGACGCTCTGCGAGCACGTGTGCGCGTGACCGGAGAGCGCGATCCAGGTGCGGTGCGCGCCCTGCTGCGCGAAGAGCTTCTGAAACTCATCGAGCCCGACCTGGACCGGTCACTAGCAACGGAGCCAAAGCACGACGAAACTGGTGGGCACATCCCTGCCGTCGTGTTGGTCGTCGGTGTTAATGGAACAGGCAAAACAACGACGGTAGGAAAGCTCGCCCGGGTGCTGGTAGCCGAAGGGTCCACTGTGTTGCTGGGCGCTGCGGACACCTTCCGCGCCGCTGCAGTGGAGCAACTCACCACCTGGGGCGCTCGGGTAGGAGTCGAAACAGTCCGCTCCGCACACGACGGCGGAGACCCAGCAGCCGTCGCGTTCGACGCCGTGCGCAAGGCACGCACCTCGGGAACTGACGTGGTTCTGGTAGACACCGCCGGCCGTTTGCAAAACAAATCCGGCCTGATGGATGAACTGGGCAAGATTCGCCGCGTCATCACTAAAGAGGCGCCACTGAGCGAAGTACTGCTCGTGCTTGACGCCACGACTGGGCAAAACGGACTGAACCAGGCGCGGGTCTTCGGCGAAGTTGCGGGAGTCACCGGAATCGTGCTGACTAAACTTGATGGCACTGCGAAGGGCGGAATCGTCATTGCGGTGCAGCGTGAACTGGGTGTTCCGGTGAAGCTCATTGGGCTTGGGGAAGGCCCAGACGACCTGGCGCCTTTTGACGCTGGTGCATTTGTGGACGGGCTTCTGGGAGACTGACCCCAAGAGCAACAACTTTGCAGAGCAAGTGCGCCGGGTAGTCTGGACGCTTGCTAGAACCCACAGCTAACGACGAGGAATCTTTCGGTGTTTGCCAACCTCTCTGATCGCCTGACATCGACGTTTAAGAACCTGCGCTCGCGCGGTCGACTATCCCAGTCGGATATTGACGCCACGGTGCGGGAGATTCGACGCGCCCTGCTCGACGCCGACGTCGCAGTTTCCGTCGTACGGGAGTTCACCGCTGCCGTACGGGAACGTGCCATGTCCGCGGAGGTCTCTGCGGCGCTGAACCCAGCGCAGCAAATCGTCAAGATTGTCAACGAGGAACTCGTTGAAATCCTCGGAGGCAGTCAGGCTCGCACTTTGAACCTGGCCAAAACTCCACCCACGGTGATCATGCTCGCGGGTCTGCAGGGTGCGGGTAAGACCACGCTCGCAGGAAAGCTTGCGCTGCACCTGCGTGAACAGGGCCACACGCCACTCTTGGTTGCTGCAGACCTCCAGCGACCAAACGCTGTCACTCAGCTGAAGGTTGTTGCTGAGAACGCCGGCGTTCAAATTTATGCCCCGCACCCAGGGGTTGCGGGTGAGGAAGAAACTCCCACCGGTGATCCGGTGGCAGTTGCGCAGGCCGGTGTAGAAACCGCCAAGGCACGCCAGCACGACGTCGTCATTATTGACACAGCGGGCCGGCTTGGTGTGGACGCAGAACTGATGCAGCAGGCAGCTGACATTCGCGATGCCACCACTCCGGACGAGATCCTTTTTGTCATTGACGCAATGATTGGCCAGGACGCGGTCTCAACCGCCCAGGCCTTCGCTGATGGTGTGAGTTTCACTGGCGTTGTCCTGACCAAACTCGATGGTGACGCACGCGGTGGCGCGGCGCTATCGGTTGCTCGTGTCACTGGCCAGCCAATTCTCTACGCCTCAACGGGTGAGAAACTCACCGACTTCGAGCCGTTCTACCCAGACCGGATGGCCTCGCGCATCTTGGACATGGGTGACGTACTGACCCTCATCGAACAGGCAGAGAAGGCCTTCGACGGTCAGCAAGCCGAACAGATGGCCGCCAAGATGGCCGCTGGGGAAGACTTCACTCTCGAAGACTTCATGGTCCAGATGCAAAGCATGCGTCAGATGGGCTCCATGAAGAAGACGCTCGGCATGCTGCCCGGGATGGGCAAGATGCGTGACGCGCTGGAAAGCTTCGATGAACGCGAAGTGGACCGCATTGAAGCAATTGTCCGGTCCATGACACCGATGGAACGCCGTAACTCCAAGATCATTAATGGCTCCAGGCGCGCCCGCATTGCCAAGGGCGCTGGAGTGAGCACCAGTGAGGTTAATCAACTGCTCGAGCGTTTTGTGGCTGCGCAAAAGATGATGCGACAGATGAACCGCGGTGGTGGCGGTGGCATGCCAGGTATGCCGAACATTCCAGGTATGCCAGGAATGGGCGGGAAGAAAGCGCGGGGCAAGGGCAAGTCAGCCTCGAAGAACAAGAAGCGTGGCTCCGGAAACCCAGCGAAGCGCGCCGCCGAACAAAAGGCCGCCGAGGAAAGGCTGGAGGCTGGACCAGCATCGTCCGGTTCAGCTTTCGGACTGCCTTCCGGCCAGGAAGCTCCTGCGGAATCGGTGCAGCTGCCACCAGGGCTCGACAAACTCCTCGGGAAGTAACCAGTGTCTGTTCTGCACCTGCGCGGGCACATCGAACTCGCTGACGGCGTTTTCTGCTCGGAAGCCTGGCTGGTGGATGAAGTTCTGACCGTGAGTCGACCGGAGCGCAGACCCGATCGCGTCCTCGACGGGTGGGTGGTGCCCGGACTAGTCGATGTGCACTGTCACATCGGCCTGGTTGCAACCGGGGCCAGCACTGAGCAAGTGGCAGTTGAGCAAGCAATAACAAACCGTGACTCGGGTGTTTTGCTGATCCGGGACGCTGGGTCACCGCTTGACACACGATGGCTGCAGCAGCGCAGGGACCTGCCGCACTTGATCCGATCAGGCACTCACATTGCGCGACCCAAACGCTACCTGCGGAACTTTGGTGTGGACCTCGAGGATGTCAACCAGTTGCCAGATGAGGTGCGCAAACAGGCACGACGCGGCGATGGTTGGGTCAAACTCGTTGCTGACTGGATTGACCGTAGCGACGGTGCTGCTGCCGATCTCAAGCCGCTGTGGCCGAATGAAGTGTTGGCCGAAGCTGTTGCAGTGGCGCACGAGGAAGGTGCGCGGGTAACCGCACACGCGTTTGCCACCGAATCGATCGATGGCTTACTCGATGCAGGCATTGACTGCATCGAACACGGCACCGGGCTAACTGCACAGCAGATTTCGCGCGTAGTTTCACAAGACGTTGCTGTGACACCGACGCTGCTGCAGGTCGGTCAGTTCGCGTCGATTGCAGAGCAAGCAGCAGCCAAGTACCCCCAGTACGCCGCAAGAATGCGCCGGATGTTTGATGACCGTTATGCACAAGTGCGCAGGCTCCACGCTGCGGGTGTGCAACTGCTCGTCGGAACTGACGCCGGTGGCACCATTGAGCACGGCCTGATCGCGCAGGAATGCGCTGAACTGGTGCGCGCGGGTGTTCCCACTGCTGAGGTTCTTCGGGCCGCCACCTGGCAGACCCGACGCTATCTCGGTGTTCCGGACATTCACCCGGGTGACCGCCCTGGCCTCGTGGTTTACGCCGCAGATCCCAGGTCTGACATCAAAGTTCTGCAGCGTCCGCGCGCCGTAGTGCTCGGTGGTCGCATAACTCCTTGTACTCGGCTTGCCGGCCCCTCTCTCCGCGCAGTGCCGTGTCCTGAACCAGTTCGTACCTCGGCCCCACTGAGGAGCGAAACGGTTCGCCCACATCTGACTATGTAGGAGAGACCACCACAGTGGCCACCAAAATTCGTTTGAAGCGTTTCGGCAAGATCCGTGCACCGTACTACCGCGTTGTTGTAGCGGACTCACGCACTAAGCGTGACGGCCGTGTCATCGAGGAAATCGGCAAGTACCACCCAACTGAGCAGCCTTCGCTGATTGACCTCGACTCCGAGCGCATTCAGTACTGGCTCGGCGTTGGCGCACAGCCCACCGAACAGGTGCTAGCACTCATCAAGATCACCGGTGACTGGCAGAAGTTCAAAGGTCTGCCTGGCGCAGAAGGTACCCTCAAGGTGAAGGAAGCCAAGATCGACCCAACCGCCGCTGTCGAGGCTGCCGCCGCTGACGCTGAGAAGCTCAAGGCCAAGGCTGCCGAGAAGGCCGCAGAGACCAAGGCTGCAGAAGCTGCTAACGCCCCCGCGGAGAAATCCGACGAGGAGCAGGCCTGATGCTCGCAGAAGCACTTGAGCACCTCGTCCGCGGAATTGTGGACAACCCAGAAGATGTCCGGGTCAATGAGAAAACGTTGCGCCGTGGGGACCTCCTGGAGGTGCGGGTGCACCCGGACGACTTGGGCCGGGTGATCGGCCGTTCAGGTCGTACCGCACGCGCCCTACGAACCGTCGTTGGTGCACTTGCCACCGGCGGACCCGTCCGTGTTGACGTGGTGGACGTAGATCGTCGCTAGCGTTGATTTTTAAAGTTTCAGGCCCGGTTCACCATGTGTGGACCGGGCCTGATGCTTCCACTAACTTTTTTGTCATCCGTGCGGGTCGTGAGGAGAACGCAAATGCGTCTGATGGTCGCCAAGATTGGTAAAGCGCAGGGGCTCAAGGGCGAAGTGACAGTCCTCGTGCACACTGATGATCCTGAGTCCCGTTTTGCCGCTGGTGAAGTGCTGCTCACCGATCCTGAATCGGCTGGGCCACTCACCGTCGTCACGTCGCGGCGTGCGAGCGGACGATGGTTCCTCACCCTTGAGGGGGTTGCAGACCGGACTGCGGCTGAGCAACTGCGCGGTGTAGAACTGTTCATTGAGGCGGCAGAATCTGACGAAGAGGACGCTTGGTACGAGCATGAACTGTCCGGACTTCGGGCGGAACTCCTCGATGGCACCGACGTCGGTGAAATTGTTGGATTACAGCACCTACCCGCGCACGATGTCTTGGTGCTTCAAGAGACCGATGGACCTCGCACACTTATTCCTTTTGTTACCGCAATTGTGCCAACGGTGGACGTTCCCGGAGGTCGGGTGATCCTGGATCCGCCGGGAGGCCTGCTCGCGTCGGACGCTGATCGTCTTGAGATTGTTCCGCCGGAATCGTCGGAGGACCAGGACGGACCGGAAGCGGACAAATAGCATGCGCATCGATGTCGTCACAATCTTCCCGGATTATCTAGCCCCGCTAGATTTGTCACTGGTCGGTAAGGCCCGCAGCGCGGAGCTAATTGATGTTCGGGTTCACGATCTGCGTGACTGGACGGTCGACCGGCACCGGACAGTCGACGACACTCCGTTCGGAGGGGGCGCTGGCATGGTGATGCGCCCGGATATCTGGGGGCAGGCCCTTGACGACGTGATGGTCGGCCCCGGGAGTGTTTTGGTCATACCGACACCATCGGGACAGTCATTTACCCAGCGTGATGCCGAAGACTTGGCACAGTCCTCTCAGGTTGTTTTTGCCTGCGGTCGGTATGAAGGGATTGACGCGCGGGTCCGTGAGCGTGCTGTTGCTCGGGGGATGGAAGTGCGCGAACTATCCATTGGCGACTACGTGCTGAACGGCGGCGAGGTCGCGGCATTGGTGATGATCGAAGCTATTGCGCGCTTGTTGCCGGGGGTTATCGGCAACCCGGAGTCGTTGGTCGAGGAATCTCACGGAACTGCTGGGCTACTTGAATACCCGGTGTACACCAAGCCGGCGCAGTGGGACGGACACGAGGTCCCTGAGGTGCTGCTGTCCGGACACCACGCCCGTATCGCTCGATGGCGGCGCGACCAAGCACTATGCCGAACAGCTAATCGTCGTCCTGACATGATTGCAGCGCTCGACGTTGCGGGATTAGACCGCATGGACCTTGCGGTCTTGGCTGAGCAAGGCTGGCAACCTGAGAACGGGACACTGACACGGGAATTACCTGCAGCCCAGTAAAGTGTGGCAAACTTACTCGCTGGTGCACTGTGCGGCCCTCTGCCACAGGGGATGGTTGCGCTGGCTCGATGAGTACGCTCTGTGAGTCGTAGTGAGCACTATAACTTTTCCGCACGGCCCTTCCGGATCAGCCGGACTGGCCTTGAAAGCGATTCTGACCTGTGGCAGGACGAGGAGTATGACATGCATACACTTGATTCAATCGACGCAGCAGGCCTGCGTAAGGACCTTCCAGCCTTCCGTGGGGGAGACACCGTCAAGGTGAACGTGAAGGTTGTTGAGGGCGCCCGGTCCCGTATTCAGGTATTTCAGGGCGTTGTTATCTCTCGTCGTGGTGGCGGAATTGGTGAGACCTTCACCGTCCGTAAGGTCAGTTTCGGTTGTGGTGTGGAGCGTACGTTCCCACTGCACTCGCCTACGGTCGAGTCGATTGAACTCGTCAGCCGTGGCGACGTTCGCCGCGCCAAGCTTTACTACCTCCGCAAGCTGCGCGGTAAGGCAGCACGTATTCGTGAGAAGCGTGAGGTCTCGGCTAAGGCCTGAGTCCACACAAATTTCCTTTCGACGGGCGGATGACCAACTGGTCATCCGCCCGTCGTCGTTGCGCCAACGGTCGGATGACCGCCGAAGCAGGTAGTCTCAGATTTCCGATCCGAGTGACAGAGTGGAACACGTGACAGATTCCGAACGCCCCGCGCTAACCCGTCGTACGCTCCGGGTGCGTAGCAAGCGGCGTCGTAAACCAGCACGCAAAACGTCAGTAATGCGCGAGTTCGCGATTATCTTGATTAGTGCCTTGGTGCTGTCTTGGGCAGTGAAGAGCTTCCTGCTGCAGCCGTTTTTCATTCCGAGTCAGTCCATGGAAGACACCCTGATTGAGAAAGATCGGGTTCTGGTATCAAAGTTGACACCAGGTCCCTTCGATCTGCATCGGGGCGACGTCGTGGTGTTTAAAGACCCTGGCGGTTGGCTCGCCGATTCAGCCCAGCCAGAGTTGAACGCTGTGCAGCGTGTGGTGAACCCCGTGCTGACCTTTGTTGGGCTTCTGCCGCAAGACTCGGGGGAGCACCTCATTAAGCGGGTGGTCGGAGTCGGCGGGGATCACGTGGTGTGCTGCACAACTGATGGTTTGCTTACGGTCAATGACGAGCCCATTGTGGAAACTGCCTACATTAAGCCGGGCTCGCTGCCGAGCCAGATTGAGTTCGACAAGACGGTGCCCGATGGTTTCCTGTGGGTGATGGGGGACAACCGCCAAAACTCTCACGACTCCCGGTTCACCGGAGGCAACCCTGGTGGGGGGTTCGTTCCGGAAGCTAACGTGGTCGGTGTGGCTTTTGTGAAGGTGTGGCCCCTCGACCGAATCTCTTTAATGCGCAATCCAGGCGAAGTCTTCGCCCGGATTGAGGACTAGCGTGGTCGATGCACCGGCGTCGTCGACGCGCCGACTGAAAAAAGTACGTCCGCAGGCGGACTTGCAGGCGGAAACTCAACTTTTTAACCAGGGTGCGCGCCTGGTCGCAGGCATGGACGAGGTCGGACGGGGAGCGCTGGCTGGCCCGGTGACCGTCGGCGTCACTGTGGTCGGCCCAGACACTGACCCGTGCCCAGTTGGTCTAACCGATTCGAAGTTGCTCTCTGCTTCGCAGCGTGAAGCTCACGAAGTGTCGTCACGAGCGTGGTGCGTTGCTTGGGGTGTGGGCCACGCGCAACCAGCAGAAATTGATCAAATCGGTCTGACTGCTGCGCTGCGTCGGGCTGGTCTACGTGCTCTGGCGCAGGCTCAACGCGCGTCTGGCCCCATTGACACGCTGCTTCTGGACGGCTCGCATAATTGGCTTGCGACGCCGGAACCTAACCTGTTTACCTCCGACGACGAACTTGGCCAGGTGCTTTCGGGCGTGGCAGTTCGTACGGTGGTGAAGGGCGACCTGTCCTGTGCCTCGATTTCTGCGGCAAGTGTGCTGGCCAAGTGTGAACGCGACCGGATCATGGTCGAGTTAGCGCAGGAGTTTCCGCGCTATGGCTGGGAAAGTAACAAGGGATATGGCGCCGCTGTGCATCTGGCTGCGTTGCGGTCGGTCGGCCCCAGTTCGGTACATCGTTTGAGTTGGCAACTTCCGGCACAGACTTCGAGTATGGATGGGCGATGATGGTGCAGTGAGCGCTGACGACCTGGAAAATTATGAAACCGAGATGGAACTTGCGCTCTACCGCGAGTACCGCGATGTAGTGAGCCTGTTCTCTTATGTTGTGGAGACCGAACGACGCTTCTACCTGGCTAATCATGTTGATTTACAGGTGCGGTCGGCTGCGGGCGAGGTCTATTTTGAACTGGACCTGGCGGATGCATGGGTCTGGGATGTTTACCGGTCAGCTCGATTCGTGAAATCAGTGCGGGTGGTCACGTTTAAGGACGTCAACGTTGAAGAGCTTGTACGTGAGGAACTTAGCCTGTAGTTGACGTGCACGATTTGATCCCGCTGACCACAAAAACGTCTCAGGGGGCGGCTGTCCACAGATTCTGATGCCTGCTCGGCACCTTTGCGAGGTTTCACCAATCCTGTTGTGCAGGAGGTGGTTCGCATGCGCGCAAAGGACGCGGTGGGCCAGTACGGCGAAGATCTTGCGGTTGCAAGACTGAAAGCGGCGGGTTGGCAGATCATTGCCCGCAATTGGCGATCAGCACAGGGTGAGATTGATGTAATTGCTCGGGACGGGCAAACCCTGGTGATCGTCGAAGTGAAGACTCGCAGCAGTTTGCAGTTTGGGCACCCTGCACAAGCAGTGACTGCCGCGAAGCTTGCTCGGCTCCGTCGACTGGCCGCCCAGTGGCTGAGTGAGCAAGAAGAGTGGATCAGCGACGTAAGAATCGATGTCGTCGCGGTGGTACTCAACGGGGCAAAAGAACCAGAAGTCGACCACTTGGTCGGGGTGAGCTGATGCCGTTGGGAAAAACGAACTCGGTGGCACTGGTAGGCCTCACCGGTCACCTCGTTGAAGTAGAGGCGCACATCACAGCGACTGTGCCCGGATTCACCCTCATTGGCCTACCCGACGCGTCATTGAGCGAGTCCCGTGATCGGGTGCGGGCAGCAGTGACCTCCTCAGGACTTAAATGGCCCCAACGCAAAATCACCGTCAACATGAGCCCAGCCTCATTGCGTAAACAGGGGTCCGGATTTGATTTAGCAGTCGCAGTTGCTGTGCTTGCCGGTGCACGGCTCATCCAAACGAAGGCCCCAGAGCGTGTGGTGCACCTGGGAGAACTCGGACTCGATGGTCGCTTGCATTCAGTTCACGGAATCTTGCCGGCGGTCGCAGCCGCAGTGGCCGTAGGACTGACTGACTTTGTCGTCCCGCAGCAGGACGCTGCTGAAGCGCGGCTTGTCCCGGGAGCTGAAGTCTTCGGCGCAGCCAACCTTGCTGAAGTCGCTGCCAGATACGGCGCGGACATTGACGTGCCCTTCCCAGAGCAGCGTCCGCAGCGGCCCCTCCAGGTGTCATCTCGCGGAGCCCCACCCGATATGCAAGATGTCCTGGGGCAAGGAGCCGCACGCATGGCCCTTGAGGTAGCAGCCGCAGGAGGACACCACATGTTGATGGTTGGTCCGCCGGGTGCGGGAAAAACGATGCTCGCGCAGCGACTCCCAGGGTTACTCCCTGACCTTTCTGATGCTGAGTCAGTCGAAGTGACGGCGGTGCACTCCGTCGCGGGAACTTTTGATCCCGATGGGGGTTTGGTGCGTCGGCCTCCTTTTGAAGACCCCCACCACACCGCCACCCCCGCATCGATTGTTGGAGGTGGTTCAGGGGTACCTAGACCAGGAGCTGCTTCCAGAGCCCACCGTGGAGTGCTGTTCATGGATGAAGCACCAGAGTTCTCAGCCCGGGTCCTGCAAACTCTTCGCCAACCCTTGGAACAAGGCGAACTCGTTATTCACCGCGTTGCTGGCACTGCACGTTACCCGGCACGCTTCCAACTAGTGCTGGCAGCAAATCCTTGTCCCTGCGGTCTGGCCATCGGAAAGGGGCTGGACTGCTCCTGCTCTCCCATGGTTCGCCGCCGCTACTTCTCACGATTGGCAGGCCCCCTGTTGGACCGAATCGATTTACAGGTAGAGGTCAATGCAGTGAGCAGAGTTGAACTCACTCAGGCTGAGGCGGGGGAGAGCACTGCTGTCATCGCACAACGCGTCGCCGAGTCCCGTTCCGCGCAGCGTGAACGGCTTGCAGGTGGTGGATGGAGTTCGAACGCGGAGGTGCCTGGCAACAAACTTCGTGAACTGTTGGGCCCCGACCGCAGCCTGCTTTCCGACGTCGATCGTGCAATGGACCGCGGCACTTTGAGTCTGCGCGGCGCCGATCGAGTGCTACGGGTTGCTTGGACGCTGGCGGACCTCGCCGGCAGAGTCGCTCCCCAACGGCAGGACATCGGCCAAGCACTGCTGCTGCGCACCCGAGGAGTGGCCTCGTCATGATCAACATTGACCAAACCCTGGAACTCACAGGGCAGTACCCAACGCCGGGGTTTGACCTGACCGACGACGTCCTTGTGGGTGTTGCGTGGAGCCGGCTCGTTGAACCGGGCGACACCGTTGCGGGCGCCTTAGTAAAAGCGATCGGTCAACGAGTGGCACTGCAATGGGCTTATGCCGCGGTAGGAAGCACAGACCACCAGCGCACAGCGGTTGCAACGCTATGTAGTCGGCTGAACGCAAGTACCGCATTCGCTTCCCGATTGGCTAAGGCACTGAACCGGTGGGGCCCCCGAATGGAAATGCTAAACCCACGGCGGGACCTAGATCACCTCAATGCGATGTCTGGCGAAGTCCTCATTCAAGGGGGACTGGGGTGGCCGCAGAGCCTTGCAGTGCTCGGTGATGCACAGCCACATTGTCTATGGATCCGCGGCGCAGCCGGTGTGCACTATCAAACAGAACCGGCGGCACCAGCAAAAAATCATTGGGTTGAGACGTCGCTGCACAGGTCTGTGGCACTAGTAGGAGCACGCGCGTGCACCGAATACGGCGTCAGTGTGACGCACGAATTCGCCTCAGGACTAGCCGATAGAGGCTTCACTGTGGTCTCAGGGGGCGCCTATGGCATTGATGCCGCAGCCCACCGGGGCGCACTAGCTGCGGGAGGCGTCACCTTCGCGCTCCTCGCAGGAGGCGTCGACCGGCTCTATCCGGCAGGCAATGCAAAGCTCCTGCGTGCAATCACGGAGGCCGGCGGCGCCGTGCTCAGTGAGGTCCCACCGGGTGCTGTGCCAAGCCGAAGCAGATTCTTGCAGCGGAACCGTCTGATCGCGGCTCTGAGCACCAGCACCGTTGTGGTGGAAGCAGCATGGCGCTCCGGGTCGTTAAATACCGCAAGCCACGCGCAGTCGATGCTCCGACCAGTGGGGGCAGTGCCGGGTCCGGTCACTTCTATGGCATCGGCAGGAACCCATCGACTACTACGCGAACAGGGCGCGGTCTGTGTGACTGACGCAGCCGAAGTTGCTGAACTGGCCGGGGCCTCTGGCCAAGACCTTGCCCCACCACGGACTGCGCCGATGGCGGAGTATGACAATCTCGGCCCTGAAGCTCGCCGCACCTTTGATGCACTCCCTATTCGAAGTGCCGCCACGCCAGAATCAATTGCCCGCAGTGGCGGGATTGCGGTGTCGGAAGTGTTGGCCGGTCTGGGAGAGCTTGAACTCCTTGGTCTCGCCGTGGGCGGAGGAGGACGGTGGCAACGAAAGACCCGATAAATTGCAGCCCGCGGCAGAGTGGCCGCCATGGGTTCCGAATGCTGAACAACCTCACTCAACAGGTTGAATAGTTTTTGGCGCGATTTGACAGCGCCTGAACCAGTTGGTTTCGGCAAATCGTTGCTGAACGCCGATAATCGCGTCAGGTTGAGCCCGAGATTGTTCACCAACCGGTCAAACTGCCTCGAACACCCCTAAATGGTTGTGAGTTCGGTGGTCTGAGGCCATGTTTAGGATGTGCAGAAGACCAGTGCAGTCACAACGGATGCAGTTCAGGAGCGAATCCAGTTCCTGAACGACTTCGCTGTGCACCTCGAGACACAGCGTGGTCTGGCCGCACACACCGTCCGGGCCTATTGCTCAGACATCGAGCAACTGCTCGGCTACGTCGACGAGACTGCGCCCTGCCACCTCAGTGAGATCGACCTGCCAGTTCTGCGCTCATGGCTTGCAGATATGAGCAGCCGCAAACTCTCCCGCGCAACAATTGCACGTCGGGGAGCCAGCGCTCGAAGGTTCTTTGAGTGGACTGCACACGTCGGACACACTCCCAGCGATCCGGCGAGCAGGCTTGCGAGCCCTCGTGCGGATCGGACGCTTCCTGTCGTTCTCGCTGTTGAGAGCGCCGCCACGTTAATGGAAGCGGCACGCAGCCGCGCTGAAGATGGCAATCCCGTCCACCTGCGTGACTGGGCTGCGCTCGAATTGCTTTACGCAACTGGAATCCGCGTCGGTGAACTTGTCGGTGCTGACGTTGATGACGTCAACCTGGCTGATCGGCTGATCCGGGTGCTTGGTAAAGGCAATAAAGAACGAATGGTTCCGTTCGGACTTCCCGCGGGTCGTGCTCTGCACGATTGGCTCACAGGAGGCCGTCCAGTTCTCGCGAAGGACCCGCAGGAGCGTGCACTTTTGCTAGGTGTGCGAGGGCAGCGCTGGGGACAGCGCCAGGTACGACAGGTCGTGCATGACATCGCCGCCGCCGCCGGCGTCGATGACATCGCCCCACACGGTCTGCGGCACAGTGCCGCCACGCATTTGCTTGATGGCGGATCAGATCTTCGTGGTGTCCAAGAAGTCCTTGGCCACGCAACGCTCGCCACGACTCAGAAGTACACCCATGTCAGCGCCGAAAGGCTCCGGTCTTCGTACAAACTCGCGCACCCACGTGCGTGAAGGAGAACCCCATGATGCAGACTGTTTCGCAGACCCCGAAAACCGTTGGTCCGACCCCAGTGTCAGATGACGACGGTCATTCACCTGTCACCGGTGAGGCGAGCGCAGCAGAGATGATTGCGCAGGCGTGGGGGATCTATAAGGCAAGTGCGTGCTTGGTGCGTAGGGAACAACTGATCCTGCACTATGCGCCGCTGGTGTCCATCGTGGCATCGCGCATTGCGATGCGGCTGCCCGCAACCGTTGAGCACGCGGATCTCGTTTCTTATGGAATGTTCGGTCTGATCGATGCGATTGAGAAGTTTGATCCGACTCGCGAGATCAAGTTTGAGACTTACGCATCTTCGCGGGTCCACGGCGCTATCATCGATGAGCTTCGCGCATTTGACTGGGTTCCGCGTTCGGTGCGCACCAAAGCGCGTGCGGTTGACCGTGCACGTAGTGAACTAGAAGCTGAACTGAGCCGTGCCCCTAATGAGACTGAGTTGTCTACCCGTCTCGCGATGCCGGTGGCTGAACTGAGGTCGCTGTTCACCCAGGTCTCGACGTCAAATATGGTTGCGCTTGATGAACTCGTCAGCGTTGGTTCGGACCGGGTCGATCAGGTCTCGATTCTCGATACCCTTCAGGTGGGGCGCAGCGAAGATCCAGCTTCAAGCTTTGAAACTAAGGAAACCCGTTTCCTGTTGTCGCGGGCACTCGTGCAGTTGAAGGACCGCGAGAAGATTGTCGTCGTTCTCTACTACTTCGAGCGAATGACCCTGTCAGAGATCGGTGACGTACTTGGCGTTTCAGAATCTCGGATCTCGCAGATGCACACGGCCGCGATGCTCCAGATGCGTTCCACCTTGGTCCGCTGCGAACAAGGCTGACCCCGAGTAACTCGCTGACTTCGTCGACCGCTTAGGTGTCCTGAGCAGTTAGGGCCGCTGTGGCAGCAGCACACTTGGTTCGCCGCGGACAAGTTTCAGAGGATCGAGATAGACCTCTCCCTGTCGCACGCCCCAATGCAGGCAATCGGGACCACAATGAGCCAGGCCGTCATCTGGGGAAGACACCCGCCCAACCTCACCTCCAGCAGTGACCCGTTGCCCAGGAGACAGCGTCGATACGACGGGTTCGAATGAACTACGTAGCCCGTTGTCGTGCAGCACAACGACAACGCCGCGGTCGACTATCGTTCCAACGAACGTGACCTCGCCAGCTCCGGGTGCGCGCACCGGACTGGCCGCGGCGACAGTGAAGTCAACTCCTCGATGACCGGCGGACCAGGCACGTTCGGGCCGGTCGAACCGACGTCGGACGGTCACCGGCTCAGCCACGGGAAAGCGCATTTGAAGCCCTAGTGCGCTAACTGGAGAAACAGTTTCGGTGTCTCGCAGTCTGGTCTGGTCAGAGTCTGACGTCGCATAAGCGGGTTCTCCTCCGAGTGCCAGCAGCAGCATCAGCAATAGGGCGGTGACGCGGGATTTACGGTGGTTGTGGAGTCCAGGCGGGGTTATGTCCTTGGTTGCTACGGGCTCCTGCGGGGCTGAGCGATTCTGGATAGGCATGACAGTCAGCATGCCGAGGAATTCCCGTCAAGGACGCTCCAGCATGGAACCTGTGGATATCAAGCATCCGGACACTTAGAAGGATCCGGCATGCCGTCGGGGCATTTGGGCAACTTCAGGTAGACTAAAAGGTGCATTGATTGCGTTCTCGCTCGGTTCCAAGGCTCGTTCTATTGCGCCGCGGCACCATATGTGCAGCACTCATCAATGACATCGCGTGTTCTTCACCCCAGTTGCTGCCGAGCAGAATTCGACCTCTTGCAGGTTGTAACACTTGTGTGGCACGGGGGATCGCACCGGAGTTGGTCCGATTTTTCGGTTCCGGTCGACCAGAACACTAGGAGTGGTTCACCGCCGGTGTCCACGTATAACCAGGATGCGGCTGCATTGCGGCCGCTTGATTCATGCGCACTCCACACCTTGTGCTGTGGTTGTGCCGAAAGGAAGTGCCATGGCCGTTGTGACCATGCGCCAGCTCCTCGAGAGCGGTGTCCACTTCGGACACCAGACCCGTCGTTGGAACCCGAAGATGAAGCGTTTCATCTTCACGGAACGTAACGGCATCTACATCGTTGACCTTCAGCAGTCGCTGACATACATCGATACTGCCTACGAGTTCGTGAAGCAGACTGTCGCTCACGGTGGCACGATTCTCTTTGTCGGAACGAAGAAGCAAGCGCAGGAGCCCGTTGCTGAGCAGGCCGCTCGCGTGGGAATGCCCTACGTCAACCACCGTTGGCTCGGTGGCATGCTCACGAACTTCGGCACCGTACACAAGCGCCTGCAGCGTATGAAAGAACTTGAGCAGATTGACTTCGAGGACGTCGCGGCTTCAGGCCTGACGAAGAAGGAACTGCTCGTGCTACGTCGCGAGAAGGACAAACTGACACGCACCCTCGGTGGCATCCGCGACATGGCTAAGGTCCCGTCCGCAGTCTGGATCGTCGACACGAACAAGGAGCACCTCGCAGTTAACGAGGCACGCAAACTTGGTATCCCCGTCGTGGCAATCCTGGACACGAACTGTGACCCAGACGTTGTGGACTACAAGATCCCTGGTAACGACGACGCCATCCGAGCTGTTGCGCTGCTGACCCGTGTCATTGCCGACGCCGCTGCTGAGGGCGTTATCCAGCGCTCCTCTGGTAAGGCCGCTGCCGCTGAAGGTTCCGCTCCGGCTGAGCCGCTCGCTGAGTGGGAGCGCGAACTGCTGGCAGGCGCTGAAGCGCCCGCTGCTGACGCATCTGCCACTCAGGCTGAGCAGGTTGCTGCCGACGCCGAAGCAAAGCAGGAAGTACCAGCAGCTGACGCCGCTGCCGTAGCGCCGGGGGCAGCAGCCTCTCCAGCTGTGGCCGCTGCCGCACCTGAAGCTGATGCGGAAGCTGCACCTGAGTCCGACGCTGCTCCTGCCGCTGAAGCTGCTCCTGCAGCTGAGGCTGATGCCCCGGAGGCGGCTCCTGCCGCCGACGCAGCTGAGGCCACCAAGACCGAGTGACGAGGCGAGCTGGGCAGCGAGAGCTGCCCAGCTCTTGTCTGTGCACTGACACTTTCGACAGGTCTTCGGACCGGTAAGGGAAACAACTATGGCTAACTACACAGCAGCCGACATTAAGGCGCTGCGTGAGCGCACTGGCGCCGGCATGCTCGACGTCAAGAAGGCTCTTGACGAAGCCGATGGGGACAGCGAGAAAGCCCTTGAACTGATCCGTATTAAGGGTCTTCGTGGCGTCAGCAAGCGTGAGGGTCGTGCAACATCCGAGGGGCTCGTTGCTCTTGCAGTGAACCCCACCGCAGATGGCGAAACCGGCGTACTGATCGAGGTGAACTCCGAGACTGACTTCGTTGCGAAGAGCCCGAAGTTCATCGAGTTAGCTGACCAGTTGCTAGCCGCCGCAATTGACGCTGGCGCAACCGACGTCGACGGCGTCCTCACTGCGAAGGCCGGCGACGAGACCGCTCAGGAACTTCTGGACAACACTGCTGCAACCCTGGGCGAGAAGATTGTGCTTCGCCGTGTTGCAGTTGTGTCGGCACCGAAGGTGACGAGCTACTTGCACCGCACCTCACGTGACCTGCCGCCATCAATTGGTGTTCTGGTTGGAACTGACGCTGCCGGAGTAGAAGCAGGCAAGGACGTCGCACAGCACATCGCCGCAATGGCACCGACCTACCTCAATCGTGAAGAGATTCCGGCGGAGAAGGTCGAAAGCGAGCGTCGTATTGCTGACGAAACCTCACGGAACGAAGGCAAGCCCGAGGCAGCCCTGCCAAAGATCATTGAGGGTCGCTTGAATGGCTTCTTCAAGGAGGTTGTCCTTCTTGAGCAGCCTCTGGCCCGTGACCCAAAGAAGACCGTTGCCAAGGCTGTAGCCGAGGTTGGCGGGAACGTCACAGAGTTTGTCCGCTTCCGGGTTGGCGCATAACCAGGTTGTTTTGATCCGATGGCCCGGCCCGAAAACGGGCCGGGCCATCGGTGCACCGGATACAGTTCAACACGTCCGAGGGACAGCTTGATCGACCTTCGGACATACATCATGAATAATCGCAGAAGCGAACACCTCACGTTTCGCCTGACCGCAAAGGTAGATCCCTCAATGGCCCACGCGACGACCGCGCCAGACTCCAACACTAAAGCCCGCCGTGTTCTGCTGAAACTTTCAGGGGAGATGTTCGGCGGGGGAGAGATTGGCCTCGCCCCGTTGGTAGTTAAACGGGTTGCTGCTGAGATCGGTCGGGCGGTTGAGCAAGGAGTCCAGGTAGCAATCGTTGTAGGCGGTGGAAACTTCTTCCGCGGTGCAGAACTTTCCCAACAGGGGATGGACCGCGCACGGGCCGACTACATGGGCATGCTTGGAACAGTGATGAACTGTCTAGCGCTTCAGGACTTCCTTGAGCAGGTCGGTGTTTCTACGCGCGTCCAGACAGCAATCACCATGGGTCAGGTAGCTGAGCCTTATATTCCGTTGAAGGCCATCAGGCACATGGAGAAGGGTCGCGTTGTGATCTTCGGTGCTGGCGCCGGAATGCCTTACTTCTCCACGGATACTGTTGCTGTTCAGCGTTCGTTAGAAACCCGCTGTGATGAGGTCCTGATGGGCAAAAACGGTGTTGATGGCGTTTATAGCGCCGATCCGCACATTGATCCCACCGCGCACAAACTCGACACCCTGACCTATGAAGACGCCCTGCTCCAGGGGCTTAAGGTTGTCGATTCAACGGCGTTCAGCCTCTGCATGGACAATGGAGTCAGGATGCGAGTCTTCGGCATGGCAGAGCCGGGTAATGTCACTCGAGCGCTGTTGGGAGAGAACCTCGGCACTGTTGTGTCGTCCAGCTGAATTGAGTACCGGGTGGTCGGTCGACCCCCCGTTGACGTGAACTGATTAAGGAGCACCGGTGATTGACGAAGCCCTCCTCGAAGCTGAGGATAAAATGGATAAGGCCCTTGAGGTCGCCAAAGAGGATTTCTCAACGATCCGTACCGGGCGTGCCAACGCGGCAATGTTTTCTAAGGTCTTTGTGGACTACTACGGCAGCCCGACGCCACTGCAGCAGCTGGCTTCGTTCAATGTCACCGAAGCCCGCACCATTGTGATCACGCCCTTCGATAAAGGCGCGATGACTGCGATCGAGCGCGCGCTGCGCGACTCCGATCTTGGTGTTAACCCGTCAAATGACGGCAATGCGATTCGCGTGATTTTGCCGGCGTTGACGGAGGAACGTCGCAAGGACTATGTGAAGTTGGCCCGCACTAAAGCTGAAGACGCTCGTGTCTCGGTTCGCAACATCCGCCGCAGGGCGAAAGAGCAGATTGACCGCTCTGTGAAGGACGGCGACACCGGCGAAGACGACGGCGCCCGGGCAGAGAAGGAACTCGAAGGCCTGACCAAGCGTTTCACCGATGCCGTCGACGTTGTGCTCGGCGCTAAAGAAACTGAGCTGCTCGAAGTCTGATGTCTGAAACTTCGAATGCGACCCAGGGCGCGCAGCGCACAGGTCGCGACATGCCGAAAGCCGTGGCCGTAGGCCTGGGGCTTTTGGCCATTGTCGCGGGTGCGTTGTTCATCCGTGTGGAAGTGTTCATTATCTTTGCCGTGCTCGCGGTGGGTGCGGCCCTATGGGAGTTAGCCCAGGCTTTTCGTCGGCGAGATATTGAGCTTCCATTGTGGCCCCTATGGGTTGGCACCGTTGGAATTCTGATCTCGGCCTATGTGTCGGGCCTTGAAGCTCTGATGGTGTCGTTCATCCTCACGGTGGTGGGCGTGGTGGTCTGGCGAGCGTTAGACGGCCGGGGGATGGCAGCAGTTCGCGATGCGTCAGCAGGGGTATTCGCTGCGGCGTATCTGCCGTTGATGGCCGGATTCGCGATGCTGCTCCTTGCACAGCCCAACGGTGCAACCCGCGTCTCAGTTTTTATTCTGCTGGCCGTAGCCAACGACACAGGTGGTTTTTTCGCGGGCGTGCGGTTTGGAAAGCACCCGCTAGCACCGTCAATCAGTCCCAAAAAAAGTTGGGAAGGGTTGGCCGGGTCGTTTCTGTTGGCAATGGCCGTCGGCTACGTCGGTGCGGTTCTCATTTTGGGTGAGCCACTGTGGGTTGGTCTGGCATTAGGAATCGCCAGCCCTTTAACTGCAACACTGGGGGACTTAGCCGAATCCCTCATCAAGCGCGATATGGAGCTTAAAGATATGGGTACGCTCCTACCCGGTCACGGCGGCGTATTGGATCGACTTGATTCACTGCTGTTGACTGCCCCGTTCGTATATCTGCTGTTGTCGGTCTCAGTACCGGCAGTTGGCTGAACTCGTGGAAGACTTGCGTAAATGGCGACAAACCCTGTTCCAATAACTCTTAACCTCGCGGCCCCAACTCGTGGCCGGCGGGGCAAGCCCCCGCGGCACTTTGCAGATCTATCGCCGCAAGAGCGCGTTGACGCTGTGACAGCGCTCGGTGAGAAACCCTTTCGGTCGAAGCAGTTGGCGACGCACTACTTCACGCACCTCACGAACGACCCAGAAGCAATGACTGACCTTCCGGCAGCGTCACGGGACAAAATTGTCGCCGATCTTCTGCCGAACCTCCTGACTGAGGGCCGTGTGCTCAAAGCCGACGGCGGAACAACTGTGAAGACCCTCTGGCACCTGTTCGATGACGTCAAGGTCGAGTCGGTCTTGATGCGTTACCCCAATCGTTCCACTCTTTGTGTGTCCAGTCAGGTCGGTTGCGGAATGGCGTGCCCGTTCTGCGCCACCGGGCAGATGGGGCTGACACGAAACCTTTCGGTTGCTGAAATCGTCGAACAAGTACGAGCTGCTGCGAAGTCACTCGCTGATGGCGAGATACCGGGAGGCCCGGGCCGGTTAAATAACCTGGTCTTCATGGGCATGGGGGAGCCGCTGGCAAACTACAAGGCCGTGATGGGTACGGTCCGACAGCTTGTGGCACCTACCCCTGACGGCTTCGGAATGTCTGCTCGGAACATCACCGTCTCAACGGTTGGCTTGGTACCGGCAATAAAGAAGATGATCGTCGAAGGCATTCCCGTGCGATTGGCTGTGTCCTTGCACGCGCCTGACGACGAACTGCGCAGTGAACTGGTCCCCATCAACACACGCTGGTCGGTTGACGAAACTCTTGACGCAGCGCGGGAGTACTTCGAGGCAACTGGTCGTCGGGTCAGTATCGAGTACGCATTGATCCGAGACATGAACGATCAGGGCTGGCGAGCGGATCTCTTGGGCAAGAAGTTGACGGCTCGGGGCAAAGGCTGGGTGCACGTTAACCCCATCCCACTGAACCCAACGCCGGGGTCTATCTGGACAGCGAGTGACCCAGCCGTTGAACAAGAATTTGTTGACCGCTTGCGTGCCCATGGCATTCCGACCACAATTCGGGATACGCGAGGCAGCGATATTGATGGCGCCTGCGGTCAGTTGGCAGCGGAGGAGGACGAGTGAGTCGCACGTTCAATACCTTGTCTCGGATGCGTACAGGTTATGACCCGGACCAAGTCGATGAACTCTTTGATGTTGCACGAACCGTTTACGAGGGGCAGAGCACCCAAACTCTGACGAGCACCGACATTCACAACTGGTCCTTTGACCTCGTGCGTGGTGGTTATGCGACGGCCGAGGTAGACGCTGCTTTGGACCGTCTTGAGGCGGCGTTTGTCGCTCGTTCGCGTGCAGAATTTGTCTCGACGCAAGGTCAACAGGCGTGGATGGCACAGCTGGCTGACCAAGCTCGGACTTTGTATTCGCGGCTCAGCCGCCCCGATGGTGAAAAGTTCGCCACTGGTGAGCGTGGCCAATTTTCTTATAACTTTGATGATGTTGACGCTCTCTGCAACCGGCTCGTTGCGTATTTTGATCGCAGTGAACCCATCACGAGCACCGAAATTCGCACTGCTACGTTCCGCCGTCGTCGGGGCCGGGACGGCTACGGGGAAGCGTCAGTAGACGCGTTCCTCACTCGGGCGATCGAGGTCTTGCTAGGCGTCGAGTGATGACGGATTGGGACACTCGCTCTGTGGCGTTGCTCGGGTCTACCGGGTCGATTGGAACGCAGGCAGTTGATGTGATCCAGCGCAATCTGGATCGGTTTACGGTTCGAGGGTTGAGCGCTGGCGGTCAGCACATTGAGGTGTTGGCACAGCAGGCGGTGGATTTAAACGTCGAGGTCGTTGCGGTAGCTGACGCTGAGGCACGCTCCGCATTGGTGAGCGCTCTGGGACCAGCAGGAACAAGCATTGAAGTGCTTTGCGGACCCGAAGCCTCTAGTCAGGTCGCTGGCATGGGAGCCGACGTTGTCTTGAACGGTGTGACGGGCTCGGTCGGGTTAGGCCCGACGCTCGCTGCCCTAGCAGCAGGATCCACTCTCGCACTGGCAAATAAGGAGTCACTTGTGGTGGGCGGTGCGCTGGTGACTTCTGCCGCGCAGCACAGCAATCAGATCGTGCCAGTTGATTCAGAACACTCGGCAATGGCCCAAGCATTACGGTCAGGGACTGACCGTGAGGTGCGCAAGCTCATCCTGACTGCGTCCGGAGGGCCATTTCGCGGGTGGGGGCGCGACGCGGTACGCGATGTGACCGTGCAGCAGGCTTTGGCCCACCCCACCTGGTCCATGGGTCCGGTGGTGTCGATCAACTCGGCGTCAATGATGAACAAGGGGTTGGAGCTCATTGAGGCGCACCTGCTCTTCGGTGTGGCGGTCAGCGACATTGTCGTGGTCGTGCACCCACAGTCGGTTGTGCATTCCATGGTGGAGTTTATAGATGGCTCAACGATTGCTCAGGCGTCGCCGCCAGATATGCGTTTGCCCATCGCTTTGGGGCTGAGCTGGCCGGAGCGGCTGGCCGAGGTGAGCACACCATGTGACTGGACGCAGGCTGCTCACTGGGAGTTCGAGCCGCTTGATGACGCAGTGTTCCCAGCCGTGCGGATGGCGCGGGAGGCAGTGCTAGCGTCCGCAACTCACCCTGCGGTGCTGAACGCAGCCAATGAAGAATGCGTGCGCGGCTTTCTGGCGGGACGAATCGGGTTCCTCGATATTGTCGACACAGTCGAACAGGTGTTGGCTGAGCACTCGGGTACACCTGCTGGTCAGGTAACGCTCAGTGAAGTACTGGATACTGAACTCTGGGCGCGCACGCGTGCCAACGAGGTGCTCGATCAGCGCTGATGCCAGGCGTCTTTAGAGAATCAACCGCAGCGACGAAAGAACGGAAGACTCCGTGGGGTATGTACTTGGCGTGATCATCCTGATCATTGGCATTCTTGTGTCCATTGCACTGCACGAGGTGGGCCACATGGTGCCAGCCAAACTATTCGGCGTGCGGGTCAGCCAGTACATGGTTGGTTTTGGAAAGACCCTGTGGTCCCGAACTAAAGGCGAAACTGAGTACGGACTGAAAGCGATTCCGCTGGGTGGCTACGTCCGAATGGTGGGGATGTTTCCGCCCGCTCCAACCGGAGCTAAGAAGAAGTCCGGTCGGATTGCAGAGATCGTCGATGACACTCGCGCACTGAGCGCGGAGGACGTTCGCCCGGGGGAGGAAGACCGCGCCTTTTATAACCTGAGCGCACCCAAGAAACTTGTTGTGATGCTCGGCGGGCCGGTGATGAACCTGCTCATCGCGGTGCTTCTGACCGCTGTTGTCATGGTGGGCTTTGGCACTCCGGTTCCTTCCACGACGGTCGATAGCGTTGTGGAGTGTTTGCCTTCTGCGGAAGGTCAGCCTTGTGTCGCTACTGATGCCCCTGCACCCGCAGCGCTGGCGGGGTTGCAAGAGGGCGACACGATTGTGGAGTACGCCGGGCAGCCGGTGGCCAGTTGGCAGGACCTCACGCAGTCCATCGCAAAGGCAGGACCTGACGCCACGACGGTCGTGGTTGAGCGCAATGGTGAGCAACTCTCGCTTCCGATTGAACCCGCAGTCGTCGTCCGCGAGCAGACCCAGGCTGATGGTTCACCAGCGGTGAACTCCGACGGCGCAGCAGTGACCGCGGCGGCGACTTACATTGGAATCAGCCCGACGTCGACCAATGAGCATGCCGCACTGGGTGAAGTTCCTGGTGTGGTCTGGTTCCAGGTGAAAGCTACTGCGGGCGTTGTGGCGACGCTTCCAGTGCACGTGTGGAATGTCGGGTCGAGTCTGGTTACCGGCGCCGAGCGGGACCAGATGTCGGTGATGAGCGTTGTGGGTGTTGGCCGGGTCGCGGGTGAAATCGGCTCCGTTACGGGGGAGCAGATCACGCTGAAGGACCGTGCTGCGGGCTGGATTTCCCTTGTTGCGGCGTTGAACGTGGCGCTTTTTGCCTTCAACCTGATCCCGTTGCTGCCGCTGGATGGTGGTCACGTGGTTGGGGCGCTCTATGAGGGAGGTCGGCGACAGGTGGCACGGATGCGTGGCAATGCGCGCCCAGCGCCGGCAGACACTGCCCGAATGATGCCGCTTGCCTATGGTGTGTTCTTTGCTTTGATTGCAGTTTCCGCGGTGTTGATCGTTGCGGATCTAGTAAGCCCGATTGCGCTTGGCTAATTAGGTTCGTTTTGATCAAACTGTGCAGATTCGGTGAGTCATCTCACTGGGGTCGCCCGGAGGTCGTAGAACGGGGGATACTGGTCAAGTGAGTACTCCGATTAGTTTGGGCATGCCAACGGTGAAGGAAACACCCCCCGTTCTGGCTCCGCGACGTCCCACCCGCAAGATCCGTGTTGGGTCGATGTATGTCGGCGGCGATGCGCCGGTCTCTGTGCAGTCGATGACCACAACGCAGACGACTGACATCAATGCGACGCTGCAGCAGATCGCTGAGTTGACTGCTGCTGGCTGCGACATCGTTCGGGTTGCATGCCCGAATCAGGAAGACGCTGATGTGCTGCATATTATTGCGGCAAAGTCTCAGATTCCCGTTATTGCCGATATCCACTTCCAGCCCCGCTATGTGTTTGCAGCGATTGATGCGGGTTGTGCCGCAGTACGCGTGAATCCTGGCAACATCCGTAAATTTGATGACCAGGTGAAGGAAATCGCGAAGGCAGCCTCTGACGCGAAGACTTCGATCCGCATCGGTGTGAATGCTGGATCGTTGGACAGGCGAATTATGGAGAAGTACGGCAAGGCAACCGCTGAAGCTCTGGTGGAGTCCGCTGTGTGGGAAGCGTCGCTTTTTGAAGAGCATGGGTTCCGTGACTTCAAAATTTCAGTGAAGCACAATGACCCGGTTGTCATGGTCCGAGCTTATGAGTTGTTGTCCGAGCAGGGTGACTGGCCACTTCACCTCGGTGTCACCGAAGCCGGACCTGCATTCCAGGGCACTATTAAATCTGCCACGGCATTTGGCGCCCTATTGAGCCAGGGGATCGGTGACACGATCCGAGTCTCCCTTTCTGCTCCTCCGGTTGAGGAGGTCAAGGTGGGGATTCAGATCTTGCAGTCGCTAAACCTGCGGCCGCGAAAACTTGAGATTGTGTCCTGTCCGTCATGCGGCCGCGCTCAGGTGGATGTCTACAGCTTGGCGGAGAAGGTCACGAAGGGCCTTGAGGGGTTGACTGTGCCGCTCCGGGTGGCAGTGATGGGTTGTGTTGTTAACGGCCCCGGCGAAGCTCGGGAAGCTGACCTCGGCGTGGCATCAGGTAACGGCAAGGGGCAGATCTTCGTCAAGGGCGAGGTCATCAAGACAGTTCCAGAGGCGTTGATTGTCGAGACGCTGATCGAAGAGGCGCTTCGCATTGCTGAAACGATGGAGCCCATGGATGGTGAAGCTCCGGTTGTGTCCGTAGGTAACTAGTCCCGGCGTAGCAACTGACGTTTGGAAGGCGGCCACGTGTGGATGCAGAACTCTAAAAATCTCCGAGTTCAGCATGCCCGGATGCTGCAGGTTTCGGAACTGACGAGCGCTCGTGATCTTTGTGCCCAGATGCCGGTTGAGTCTGTTCTTGTTGCCAGTAGGATCTCCGCTGCGAGTGCAGTCCCATCTTCTCAAGCGACTCAGATCTGGGGTTTCCCCGCTGAGGGACCGTTAGAGGCACTGTGTTGGATTGGCGCTAACGTCGTTCCGGTGGCCCTGCCTGGCACGGACCACGAAGCTGCTCTTGACGCTTTTGCTGCGGCGCTGCGTACGTCAATGCGGACTGCATCGTCCTTTGTTGGTGAACAGAGTTTGGTTCTTGGGCTGTGGTCGAGGGTTGAGCGGGTCTGGTCGAAACCACGCGAAATTAGACGTGAACAACCGTCACTTGCGATCGCTAGGCCACCCGACGTAGAGCCCGACCCGCTCGTGCGGCTGTCTCGGCCTGACGAACTTCCTCTTGTGCTGCCCGCATGTGTGGAGATGTTTACTGAGGAGGTTGGATACTCTCCGCTTGTTGGTTCCGCACGGGTTTATTCCGAACGAGTGCGCAGTTTGATTACCTCTGGGCGTTCCTTTATCCGTCGCGGTCTGGATGGGATTGAGTTCAAGGCCGAGGTCGGTGCGCTTGGCCCTGGCATCGCACAATTGCAGGGAGTTTGGGTTCCGCCGGAGCTGCGTGGCAGAGGTCTGGCAGCGCCCGGGATGGCAGCCGTAGTTGCGGGTGCGAGGACGAAAGCCACTCCGCTGGTGGCGCTGTATGTCAATAGTTATAACTCACCAGCCCTTGCGACGTACCGACGAGTGGGTTTTGAGCAGGTCGGTACTTTTACGACAATTCTGTTCTGATTCCAAAGGTTTTAGGGTCTAATTCAGTAGTACCTGACGGTGCGGACAGGGGCTGCGGTGGTTGGTGGCGTCAAAGTTGGCTGCGGGTCGGTAGGCTAGCGGGGTGCTCCTACGTATGTCATCACTTTTCGTCCGGACTCTGCGTGAAGACCCCGTAGATGCCGAGGTTGCTAGCCACCGCCTTCTGGTTCGCGCCGGATACATTCGTCGCGCTGCGCCGGGTATCTATACGTGGCTGCCTTTGGGGCTACGAGTGCTCGCCAAGGTGGAGGCCATTGTCAAAGAGGAGATGGCTGCCGCCGGTGCCCAGGAGGTACATTTTCCTGCGTTGCTGCCGCGGGAGCCTTATGAGGCCACTGGTCGCTGGACGGAGTATGGGCCGAACCTCTTCCGCCTCAAGGACCGTCGGGACGCGGAGTACCTCCTCGCGCCGACTCACGAGGAAATGTTCACCCTCTTGGTCAAGGACCTCTTCTCGTCGTACAAGGACCTGCCTGTGACTCTGTTCCAGGTGCAGACGAAGTACCGCGATGAGGCACGCCCGCGCGCAGGACTGATCCGTGGGCGTGAGTTCATCATGAAGGACGCATATTCCTTCGATCTTGACGATGAGGGTTTGAGTCTTTCGTACCAAGCTCAGCGCGATGCCTACGAGCGCATTTTTACGCGCCTTGGCCTCGAATATGTCATTGTTCGGGCGACATCTGGTGCTATGGGAGGCTCACGTAGCGAAGAGTTTTTGAGTCCGTCGCCTATTGGCGAAGACACCTTTGTCCGTTCTCCGGGCGGTTACACCGCCAATGTCGAAGCAGTGACCACACCTGTCCCGGATGAGATTGATTTCGCTGACCTGCCGTCTGCGCGGACTGAGTCGACGCCGAACGCTGACACCATCGCAGTCTTAATCGAGGAAGCAAACGCCCGATTCCCACGTGGGAACGGGCCGGCGTGGAATTCCACAGACGCGCTCAAGATTGTGGTTTTGGCGCTGACCTCTCCGGAGGGTGAGCGTGAAGTGGTTGCGGTGGCTGTTCCAGGTGACCGGGATGTTGACGTAAAACGTCTGGAAGCGAACCTGTCGCCAAACCTCGTAGAGGCGGCTACCGATGCAGACTTTGCCAAGCACCCAGAGCTAGTGAAGGGCTTTATCGGGCCAGAAGCACTGGGCCGGGAAAATACAGGTAAGGCTACTGCGGTTCGATTGCTGGTGGATCCCCGCGTTGTCTCCGGCAGCAGCTGGATCAGCGGGGCGAATGCGAGCGATCAGCACGTGGTTGGCCTCGTCGCCGGGCGTGACTTTGTGGCTGATGGTGTGATCGAGGCATCGCAGGTGCGTGCTGGTGACCCAGCACCGGATGGTTCGGGGCCGCTTGAACTCGCCAGGGGCATAGAGATCGGGCACATTTTTGAGTTGGGTCGCAAATATGCGAAGTCGCTTGGGCTCAGCGTGCTAGATGTGCAGGGTAAGGCTCGGACGGTCACTATGGGGTCTTACGGGATCGGCGTGACCCGTTCGCTTGCAGCTATTGCGGAGGCGAATCACGACGCCAAGGGGCTGGCTTGGCCCATGCAGGTGGCCCCGGCACATGTGCATGTCGTTGCGACCGGCAAGGACCCCGCGATCTTTGAAGCCGCTGAGAAATTAGCTGCTGAATTGTCCGACCAAGGCGTTGAAGTCTTGTTTGATGATCGCCAACGGGTGTCTCCCGGCGTCAAGTTCGCGGATGCTGAGCTCTTTGGGGTGCCCCTCATCGTTGTTGTGGGTCGTGGACTGGCCGACGGCGTCATTGAGATGCGCCCACGCGCGGCAACCGCTGAGAATGTTCCGCTTGAGCAGGCAGTAGCCGAAATTACGAAGTTGCTCGCAACCTTCTGACATTGATGTCGATTCGGTCCTGACGGTGCTGCGCACTGGTGGGCGCATCGCTGCACGCGAGATCACGCTGTGAGCAGGCTGTCAGTCCTGCTGCTCAGTGAGCCCAGGGAACATCACAGGTTTGGCCCCCCAGGTTTGTGCTGCGTGGTAGCTGTCGATCATGAGGTCGAGGTACGTCACGCGCTCGTCCTCGGCAGCTAGTCCGATCATCGTCGCGTAGGAAGCCGCAAGGTTGAGTTCTAGCTGGCGCACGTAGGATTTTTTGGTCGGGTCTCCGGGGATTTCGTATGCCGTACGACGTGGGTCTTGCACGGTATGCGCAACCTGTGCTGCTGTTGCGGCGGCGTTCCCGCGGCTGCGGTGGACCGCAGCGCGCGCAAGCGCGGCCACACGTGCCGCGTCACCGCGATGCGCTGCGAGTACTTCGTAGGCGTACCCGGCGCCATCCTCAGCAAGAATAATTGGCGAGAGGTCTGACGTTGAGATGCCTGCCGGCGGGGTGACTGGTAGTTCAGGTGTGCCGGGGACGGTGATTTTTGGCAGTTCAAGATCTACGCTCGTGGCTAGGGTCTGTGCACTCGTGAGTTGGAAAGTAGCAATTGACGCCATTAAGCGCGCGAGCCCCGGGTCGGGGACGCTCTCTAGGGCGCCCCGGGTGCGTGAATATGCTTGCGCGAGCCTGTCGACGAGTTCCTCGAACGATGTCGTCGGCCCGTCCGGTTCGTCGGGGTCAGCTGTTGTGGATTGCTCTGGCAATGGCGGGGGCGTGGTGTACGTCGTCACATCATCTTCGGAGTCCAGCCCTGAGTCATACTCGCCGCCGAGTTGCTCCAGATGGGCGGCACTGGCCACGCGGATCGTAGCGACCGTCTCTGCCACCGGATCCTCATCTTTGAGCTGTTGCTCCACTTCTGTTGCGACTTCAAGAATCGCCAGCACGTCGGTTGTTGCAGCGCGCCGGGCTACTTCTAGCGCATCCGGCGTTGGTTCGGTGGGGGGAGGGGTTTCTAATCGGATGCCACAGCCACTGAGGACAAGCACGAGGAGCAAGACGACCACCGCTGCCAGGCCGTGGCGGGCTGTGCGGAGCGGGGTCTGAAGGTTTTGATGGGCGGTGAGCATCACGCTCGATCATGTCATGTGTGGCGCGGTCGCCCTACGTTTTTGGTGCCTAACGCGCCGTGACACTGTCAGAAGCCAGATATGCTGTGCTGCGCGCACAATTACACACCGGTCGAATCCGAGGCGGGTGGGCGCCAGGAACCGACAGGAGATGGTTATGGCACACAAAGCCAAGTCCCCGACGCCCGACGATGTCAGGGAAGTGATCGAACCGATCGCTGCATCCGTTGATCTGTTCTGTGAGGACGTCACGATCAGTGGCCCACCGAACCGACTGGTGGTGCGAGTAGTGCTGGATCTTCCCGAAGATGACATCGGGGGGCTGAGCATGGAGCGGGTCGCTGAGGCGGCACGCCCAATTTCAGATGCACTGGATGCCAAAGAGATCTTTCGGGGTGCATACACCCTCGAGGTGTCCTCACCTGGGGCAACACGCCCGCTGACTGAACTGCGCCACTTCAAACGTGCGCGGACTCGATTGGTTCGGATTACCTTGCGCGACGGTGGCACGGTCGACGGCCGATTGCAGACGGTTGAGGGCGACGACATCCTTGTTGAAGATGCATCCGGCGGCGTAGAGCGCACCGCGTTTGCTGATGTGTTGCGCGGTGTTGTTGAAGTAGAACTGCGACGTATGGCTGATGTCGATCTCGACTCAGTGGGCGATGACGAAGATGAGGAGCACTGACGTCATGGACATTGATATGTCGGTTCTGCGGTTGATTGAGCATGAGCGGGACATCAGCATTGAGGTGCTGATCTCCGCAATTGAAGAGGCTTTGCTATCGGCTTATCAGCGCACCCCCGGTGCCCACGCGACTGCGCGAGTGGAAATCGACCGCAGGAGTGGACGAGTTGTTGTGCTCGCGCGCGAAACGTTTGAGACCGAGGTGCCGGTCGAACTTGAAGAAGAAGCCGTTATGACGAACGACGACGCAAGTGTTGCAGAGAATGCGGGCGGAGAAGAAGACGCAAGCGTTGCTGACCAGGACTCTGCCGGTGATGAGGCGGTTCCCCGCACCCGCATCGAACGAACGTTGGGTCCTGAGTTCCCGCATACGCCCAGCGGCTTTGGTCGCATTGCCACGGCAACCGCCCGACAAGTGATTGTGCAGCGATTGCGGGACGCTGAGGACGATCAGGTGTTGGGGAACTTCCGCGATAAGCAGGGCGAGATCCTCGGCGGCGTCATCCAGCAGGGCAGAGACCCGCGGATCATTCAGGTTGATGTGGGTGGAACCGAAGCCCAATTGCCGCCGCATGAGCAGGTCCCGATGGAGCAGTACCGGCACGGTGAGCGTTTGCGCGCATATGTTCTTGAGGTCACTCGGGGTATGAAAGGCCCGTCGATCACACTGAGTCGTACGCACCCGAACCTGGTGCGCAAACTCTTCGAGCTTGAAGTGCCCGAGGTTGCCGACGGCACTGTCGAGATTATGGCGATTGCTCGGGAGGCGGGACACCGCACGAAACTTGCTGTTCGAGCGACAGTGCCTGGGGTTAATGCCAAGGGTGCCTGTATTGGGCCAATGGGCCAGCGAGTGCGCGCGGTGATGGGTGAACTGAACGGTGAGAAGATCGACATTGTTGACTACAGCGATGACCCGGTTGAGTTCATTGCCAGTGCGCTCTCGCCCTCTCGAGTGAGTTCTGTCACGGTTGTTGACGAGTCGACGAGATCGGCGCGTGTTGTGGTTCCGGATTTCCAACTCTCGCTTGCGATTGGTAAAGAGGGCCAGAACGCACGCCTTGCCGCGAAGCTCACAGCATGGCGAATCGACATCCATTCTGACCACGGCGGAGAGCAATCGGTGCCCGCCGGCGAGCAGGAGGGCTAGACTAGTGCGGGTGCAGTCGCGTGAACCGCGGTCGCAGCATCATAAGTACGACACATTGCCTGGCCCCGGGCATGCCCAGGGGCCGGTCAGAACGTGTGTTGGATGCCGCGCAACGGGTGTTCGCACTGACCTGGTCCGTCTGGTGATTGTTACTTCCGATCATGACGACGTCGCAGCGGAGTCTCAGCAGCGCGTTATCGTCGATGAGCGGAAGGACCTTCCTGGGCGGGGCGCATGGCTCCATCCGGAGTCACGGTGCTGGAGGCTCGCAGAACGTCGGCGGGCTGTGCACCGTGCGTTACGCGGAGGTCGTCATCTTGATGTCGCCTCCGTAGCAACGTGGTTTGAAAAGTTTGACGGTCAGCACCTCCAGGTGTTGGGCGAGTAAGTGTTCGGCGAACCGTTCCGAGCATTTGGCCATCAAGGAAAGCGGGTTAGAAGCCGATGGGCTCCCGATGAGTACCCAGCAATGAGTACCCAGCACTAAAGCCGGTCCTTCCCTGTCTGGGGTGGACCCAGACAGGAGATTTGTGGCAAAGGTCCGCGTCTACGAGCTTGCAAAAGAGCTCGGGGTGGAAAGTAAGACAGTGATGGCGAAACTGTCCGAACTCGGAGAGTTCGTTCGTTCTGCATCATCAACTATTGAACCCCCAGTAATTCGAAAGCTGCGTGCAGCTTTCCCCGAACCATCTGAAGAGCAGAAAAAGGCGGAGCCGGCGAAGAAGGCCGCTCCGAAGAAGCCTGCACCGAAGAAGCCAGTTGAGGCTGTGGCCGAGGCTGAAGTTAAGCCCGCGCCAAAGAAGAGCCCGGCTGAGTCAACCGCACCAAAACCAGGTGCGCCCAAACCCGCAGAAGAGCCGCGTGCTGAGGAAGTCGCGGAGGAAGCTCCGGCGGAAGCCGCTGCCCCAAGCGTGAAGGCACCGACGCCGGGTCCTCGTCCCGGACCGGCGGCACCTCAGGAGCCTGCAGCGCAGGCTGTCGACGATGCGGATGCTAAGTCGGACAGCACCGCTCCTCGGCCGCGTGGACCGCGTCCTGGAAATAACCCATTTGCGCCTAGCCAAGGCATGCCACGTTCTGGGGGTGCGCGTCCGGGCAACAACCCGTTCGCACCGAGCCAGGGCATGCCTCGTCCAGGTGCTCGGCCAGAGCGAGACACTGCACGTCCTGCCGCTGCTGCATCTGAGCGATCCGGTGGCCCACGTCCAAGTGCACCGCGTCCTGGTGCCGCACCGGGTGGTTCGCGTCCGAACCCTGGCATGATGCCGGGCAAGACCGCAGCGCGTCCCGCTCCAGCGGGCGGTCGCGGTGGAGCCGCTCCAGGTGGCGATCGTAGTCGTGGCGGCTTCCGTCCCGGCGGCGGCGCTCCAGGAGGTCCACCTGCAGGTGGTTTCGCTGGTCGACCGGGTGGTCCCGGTCGCGGTGGCGCTGGCAGAGGCAGTACCCAGGGTGCGTTCGGTCGCGCCGGAGGTCGTCCCGTTCGTGGACGCAAGTCGAGGCGTGCCAAACGTCAAGAGTTTGAGCAGATGCAGGCACCATCACTTGGTGGTGTGCAGGTTCCCCGTGGCAGCGGCAGGACAGCTGTTCGGTTGCGCTTCGGCTCCTCGCTCAACGACTTCGCCGACAAGATCGATGCGAACCCAGCGAGTTTGGTCACGGTCCTGTTCCACCTCGGTGAGATGGCAACTGCGACGCAGTCGCTCGACGAAGACACCTTCACCACACTGGCTGATGAACTTGGCTACGTGATTGAAATGGTCTCCGCGGAAGAAGAAGACCGCGAACTGCTTGGCGAGTTCGACATCGACCTTGATGCTGAACTAGCTGAAGAGGGCGACGAAGATCTCATGCCTCGTCCTCCTGTTGTCACCGTGATGGGGCACGTAGACCACGGTAAAACGCGTCTGCTTGATGCGTTGCGCCGTACCGACGTCGCCTCGAGTGAAGCCGGTGGCATCACTCAGCACATCGGTGCGTACCAGGTTCACCATGAGCACGAGGGTGTGGACCGTGCGTTGACTTTCATTGACACCCCGGGCCACGAAGCGTTCACCGCTATGCGTGCACGTGGTGCACAGGTCACCGACATTGCCATCCTTGTCGTTGCTGCTGATGATGGCGTGATGCCACAGACGATTGAGGCGTTGAACCACGCCCAAGCGGCTGGCGTCCCGATCGTGGTCGCGGTGAACAAGGTTGATAAAGAGACCGCGAACCCGGACAAGATCCGGCAGCAACTCACCGAGTACAACCTCGTTGCTGAGGAGTACGGCGGCGAGACGATGTTCGTCGATGTCTCCGCTAAGCAGGGCACGAACATTGACACGCTTCTTGAAGCAGTCCTGTTGACTGCAGATGCTGCGCTTGACCTTCGTGCCAACCCAGATAAGGGCGCTCGTGGTGTGGCAATTGAGGCGAACCTCGACAAGGGCCGTGGTGCGGTTACAACCGTGCTGGTCCAATCGGGAACCCTGCGCGTTGGCGATTCAATCGTCGCGGGCACGGCTCACGGTCGCGTTCGTGCAATGTTCGATGAGCACGGCGGAGTGCTGGAAGAAGCCCTTCCAGCCCGTCCGGTGGTTGTGCTCGGACTGACCTCGGTGCCGAGCGCAGGCGACACCTTCATGGTGGCGCCTGATGACCGCACCGCCCGTCAGATCGGTGAGAAGCGTGAAGCCGCTGAACGTGCTGCGAACCTTGCTAGGCGCCGTAAGCGCATCAGCCTGGAAGACTTCACCGAAGCACTTCAGCTCGGCAAGGTCGAAACCCTCAACCTTGTGCTCAAGGGTGATGTTTCCGGTGCTGTCGAGGCACTTGAAGACGCACTGTTGAAGATCGATGTCGGCGACGAAGTTGATCTACGTGTGATCCACCGTGGTGTGGGCGCAATTACGCAGAACGATGTGAACCTGGCGACGGTTGATAACGCAGTCATCATCGGGTTCAACGTCAAGGAAGGTGAGCGAGTTGCTGAACTGGCCGACCGCGAAGGCGTCGAGATCAAGTTCTACTCGGTCATCTACCAGGCGATTGACGACATCGAAGCAGCGCTGAAGGGCATGCTTAAGCCGGAGTACGAGGAAGCCCAACTGGGCACCGCGGAGGTCCGAGAGATCTTCAAGTCCTCCAAGCACGGCAACATTGCAGGTTGCCTGGTCCGTTCCGGAACAGTGCGTCGAAACTCCAAGGCGCGTGTGTTGCGGGGGGGCACAGTTGTTGTCGACAACCTCAGCCTCGACTCCTTGAAGCGATTCAAGGATGACGCAACTGAGGTTCGTGAAGGATTCGAATGTGGAATCGGGCTTGGGTCGTATAACGACCTTAAGGTTGACGACATTATCGAGACCTTCGAAATGCGGGAGATTCCACGGAAGTAGTTCCCTGGGTTACCTGCGCTGAAGCAGTAATGCGTGCGTAACGCGTGAGTGGAGCGGACCTTGGTCGCTGGGCGGAATACCGCCGAGGCGGTCTCGGTTCGCTCCGCTCATGTTCTGTGGCTGTTCGTGCCACAGTAGTTAGTTCCGAGCAGTTGGGCGCGGAACACCGAAGATGTGAAGGGGAGAACCATGGTTGATCACCCGCGGTCCCGGAAGATGGCCGATCGAATTAAGGTGATCGTTGCTGGCATGCTCGAGTCGCGGATTAAAGACCCGCGGTTGGGCTTCGTCACTGTTACCGACGTCCGAGTGACCGGAGACCTCCAGAACGCCTCAATCTTCTACACCGTGCTCGGCGATGAGGAAGAACGCGACGCAACTGCGGCCGCGCTAGCCAGCGCCAAGGGCGTCATTCGCTCTGAGGTCGGCAAGCAGACCGGAACCCGGCTCACCCCGACAATCGAATTTTTCCTGGACTCAGTTCCGGACACGGCCAAAGACTTGGACGCTGCGCTGCTGGCAGCTCAGCAAAAGGACGCTGAACTCGCGGCTTTGCGGGAAAGCGCAAAATACGCTGGTGATGCAGACCCATACCGCAAAACGGGTTCTGAATCCTCAGTAGACGAGATAAATGATGATGATTCCCTGACGGGCACCGAAGACCTCGCCTAGATGAACTCCACGTCGCAGGCACACGATGGTCTGGTTATTGTCGATAAGCCCCAAGGCTTGACGAGCCATGACGTCGTCGCGCGCATGCGCCGACTGGCGGGCACCCGCAAGGTCGGACACGCAGGAACGTTAGACCCAATGGCCACAGGGGTACTCGTCATTGGAGTCGGACGAGCAACGCGCTTACTCACCCACATCGTGGGCGCGAACAAAACCTATGTCGCCACGATCCGACTTGGCGTCGGAACCGATGCCGATGACGCCGACGGGACCGTGACACATCTGGGATCAGCTGAGAACATCGAATCTGAACAAGTCCGAGCTGGCATCACGCAATTGACCGGCAGCATCGAGCAGGTCCCCAGCAGCGTTTCGGCAATAAAAGTTGCGGGTAAGCGGGCTTACGCGCTGGTGCGCGACGGGAAGACCGTTGAACTTCAACCCCGTCCGGTGACAATCAGTCGGTTTGAGTTATTGGCGGAGCGTTCGAGTGTCTATGCGGACACCCCTGTGCTTGATTTGGACGTCGTGGTGAGTTGCTCAACGGGAACGTACATCCGTGCGCTGGCTCGTGATTTGGGGAGTCTTCTCGGAGTACCTGGTCACTTGACCGCATTGCGCCGCACAGAGGTCGGCGGTTACGTACTGGCTCAGGCCCAGACTTTGGACCAGCTCAGCACCCAACGCGAAACCGCGGGCCGGATTGACGTGTTGCCACTGACAGAGTCCGCCCAAGCAATTTTTCCCACCCGTCAGCTCACTAAGCGAGAAGCAACGTCGCTTGGGTATGGGAAGCGGATTGGTCTGATTCCTGACAATGAGAGCGTTCCACCCACTGATTCGCAGTCGCCTCTTGCCCGCGCAGATACGCAAATGCTCTGTGGGGTGGACCCCGATGGTGTGCTGATCGCCCTGCTGACTGTGGTGGGGACACAATTGAGACCTGCAACAGTCTTCGTTCCTGCGGAACAGCCGCAATGACAGCGAACGCCACGAACTGGCTTCTATGGGCTTCCGGTGGACAGAGGCCGAACCTATTTGAACGGATTGTGTAATGGCGCAAGGCAGAGCGCAGGTGTGGACGGACATCGCCCAAGTCCCGGCTGACTTCGGCCCAGCGGTTGTGACCATAGGAAATTTTGACGGTGTACATCTGGGGCATCAGGAAGTGTTGCGGCAGGTTGTTGACCTTGCCAAGTCGGCACGTGCTCGCGCTGTTGCGGTGACTTTTGACCCGCACCCGAGCGCGATCCACCGACCGGAGACGGCGCAGCCGCTCCTGACGCAGACCGCAAAAAAAATTGAGCTCATTGCCGAGTCCGGGGTGGATGCCATTCTGGTGCTGCCGTATTCCCTCGAGTTCGCGCAGCAGTCTGCTGAAGAATTTGTGTCCCGCTATATCGCGGGTCGGGTTGGGGCCAAGCGGGTTGTCGTCGGGCATGATGTGCGGTTCGGTTGGCAAAACTCGGGGGATCTGACCACCTTGATTGAGTTGGGCCGCGAGCATGGTTTCGAGGTGACCCCGATTGCTGATTTGGGTCAGGCAACGACTGCTGATGATCGCCCCACCCGATGGTCGTCAACGGTGGTGCGGGAACTATTACTCATGGGAGATGTGTCGCGGGCGCAAGAGGTGTTGGGCCGGGAACATTCTCTGAGCAGCAGGGTGATTCATGGTGATGCGCGCGGACGGCTGCTGGGTTTCCCGACGGCAAACCTGGAGTTTCCGGTGGCGGGCATGATCCCTGCCGATGGCGTTTACGCCGGTTGGCTGGAGCGGATCAATCCACAAGCAGGGCTTGAGGCGGGGCCGTTGCCTGCCGCAATTTCGATTGGCACAAACCCAACTTTTGCGGGGGTGACCCGACGCGTTGAAGCGTACGTCTTGGACCGCACTGACCTTGAGCTTTATGGCGACCAGGTTCGGCTGCGTTTCGTTGACTTGCTGCGCCCTACGCTGCGGTTCGATTCAGTTGACGAACTTGTCAAACAGATGACCGCCGACGTCGATCGTGCCCGTCAGATTTTGGTCCCTGATTCGGTGCGCCAAGCTCCAAAACAACCCGAGGCTTAACTACTCCTTAAGTTGCACGGTTATGCGCCGATAAGAGTAATGCGGCTGGTGTGCACTGGCTCGCCTCGATTATCGATGAAGAGCAGGGCCAGACATGCAGAAGTTGCTTTCAGTTATCCTGACCGGGGCGCTTACTGCCGTGGGGTTGGCGGCTCCGGTGATGACACCGCCTGTTGCTGCTGCGGAAGTGGTGGAACCAGAGTTCACCGAGATCCCGCTACCGGGGGTCGATGCAGCCGCCGTTGAAGACCTTTCGGCACTTACCGAGGTTGACCAGCCAAGCGGCGGCACAGATGATGACTCCAATGCCGCGGCTGTTGAGCCCTTTGCGTTGGATCTTGACGCCGACGCCGACGCCGACGCCGACGCCGACGCAGACCAGGAAGAAGCGGCGGATGCGGATTTAGCCGCGCTGAGTGCGTTGGAGCGCACGGGGTCTTTTATGGCGGCAGGGGGGACTTGGGACGCGGCTTCTGCAGAAAATGTGACTGAAGTTGCTGTGCGAGTCTTTGAAGAAGACGCCTGGGGCGACTGGACTGAGCTGGAAATTGAATCCACTGGCCTAGCGGGGGAACGCGCTGGTACTCAACCACTGCTTGCGTTAAACGCCACGGGAATCCAAGCTCGAGTGTTGACCGAGAGTGGGGGCGTGCCGTCGGACCTGCGGATCGACCTGGGAG
>RCNJ01000203.1_pt1 | contig 41938 bp, 38 predicted proteins | sample 2041171 | NCBI WGS metagenome assembly RCNJ01 (sample SAMN09708213, study PRJNA481090) | feces metagenome | biome: feces | host: Pygoscelis adeliae | place: Antarctica: Rookery Lake | collected 2010-03-01 | reverse complement strand
TTCCTGTTGAATCTGTCGGGCGAGAGAAAGATTGAGCCCAATGTTTGCTTACAGGCGGGGAAGCAAACAAATCGCCCTTGGCATCGTACAAACCGGATCTTTTACCTTGACCTTCGAGAGGGGGGAAGCAAACATTGTACGCGTCCTTCCTCTTCACACAAGCACATAATTACTCGTACAGTCTCTGGGTAAACGGTTTCTCTTCTTAGTGATTATATCACCACCCATACTGGAGAGTCTTTTAGATGGAGCAGATGAAGCAGGTATTGTCAGATAACATCGGTGCTAGAATTGGTGAGCTATACTGTTTAGCTTGCCACCATTTCAAGATGCCGACTTTCTCTCCTGGTCCCTGCTTTTGAAAGTATCGTGAGCACTCCCCCACACCTTGTTCCGTAGTACAAACAACTCATCAAAGTCTGGCTCGTGGTCGTCTGTTTCTTTGTTGTTTTCAGCTTCTGCTAGCTGACGGGTGACGAGCTTGTATAGAATATTTTGAAAATGCACTTAGGAACTGCGCCCTAGCTCTATTTCGCTGTGCCTAATTCTCAACACCAGGTAGCAGATGGTCGTATATCCCAAGCTTTTATTCTTGGATCCAAGATTGTAGCTACGTTGGAGTGGCTAGGGTGCTGGTTGGTAGCGATGGAGTAGTATTTGTCTAGTTTGGGGATTGCAGCAGCACAGGCTTTGCCGATGGTGGTTCTGAAACCAAGTTTCAACGTGCTTATCATGAAGCCTTTTGAGCATCTTGAGGTAGAGCGGAACGGTAAGAATACGCGTAGGATAGTGCTCGACTTGAATCTTGGTTGTTGCGTTGAAGAAGATACGAAATAAGCTCCCAACCTCTTTAATAATCTTCTAGTCAGCTGAAGTGAGCTCAATATCCATCGTGCTCTCATCAAGATCTTGCAGATGACAGGCAGCAACAATTGGCCGTTGGAGCTCAAGTGCTATCTCTATCATCTTATAAGTAGAAGACCAGCGGACTGCAATGTCTAGATGGGACATATAGGGCATAGCCTTCTGTACCCTGATCTGCTCAAATAGTAGTGCTTTCCAGCTTCTGCGGTTGCGGAACTTGTAACTGTGATTACGCAGCTTACACACAAAGCATCTGCCACCTCATTCTTCTTTGTGCGTGCTGGGATTTTGGCTTTGCCATCTGCGGTATAGTAGCTATTTGGGTCTGCAGCTGGTTTTGCTTTTAAGGCTGCAAGAGCAACTTATGCTGCCAAGTTAATAATATGAGCCATACACCGGACATCGCCTTCCTCAACTGTGGATACTCACTGCGGGTCAGAGCCACCACGCTTAGCTAGCTCGCTAGCATCACTTTCAAACTGCTTCAGCATAAGGTTGTTAGCTTCAGCGATGTCTCGTGTAACAAAGCCCACACAGCTGTGAACCCAAAATCGTTGGTGGCTTCAAGCAGCTTTACGGCAAGATATTGGCCACTGCGGGTAGATTTTCTCACCTGGATAATGACTAGAAACCTCGTGATGCTCCCAGCGCGAGTTGATCCATTGTGCTGTGATTCCAACAAAATCTTTGTATCTTATCAAGCCTCAAGCGTCCGTTGTGAGGCCGGTCCGTCTACCGGTATTGATGTGCTGCTGCAGCTCCTCTATAAACAGCTGGCGATGATGTGCAGAACGGAGAGTGCCAGAACTGCTGCGACAGCTTCTACAGAATGCTGGCGTGTAAAAAAAACGTGAAAGAAGTGTCCGTAAAGGCCGCCATTGACCAGTCTGCGCATTGCCTCGGCCTGGTATTCACCCTCCAGGTGCAAGTCGTTGTCCTCGGAGTAAACATAACCAAAAGATCTCCCATCTTTGAAGGAGTATCCGCAGAACTCAGGCTCTCGTTGTCCCCCAGGGAAACAACATGATAAAGGCGGGAAACTTTGGAGTTGGGAGCAGCAATGGAGTCAGGGAGACGCTCGGGGGATGCCATCTCTGCGGTTTCCTCCTCTGATTCTGTGTACTTGTACCCCTTGTCGTTATTGGCGTACACGTTATCCTCTGCACAAGTTGGTTCATGATAAACAATTCTTGCAAATTTGCGTCTGCCTAACCAGCCTCTATTCAAACACTTGTGTGCATCTTTATATGCTAACTTTCTGTGTAGTGGTGTGAATGCTTGTAAAGCACTATATCTGGAACACCGTTGACTTTAAGTGCCGTGAATCCTGTTAGTTTTCGACAATAAGGATATCTTATGTGGACGTTAAAATTTACCACAAATATGGGTCGACGGGGAGCAGGTCCCTGAGAAACTTTGTGTTGTGGTGCGAGAACGGAAAGAGCTGGCGGGCCAGAAACTTAACTATCCCGGCGGGGTTTGGCAAAGTTAGGCGAGGTCGACGAAAAGAACAATAGGGAATAATTTCATCGCAATATAGTTTATAGCACATTCAAAAAATACCGTTGCGACGACGAACATTCTGAAGTATAACACGACTATATACGAGCGGCAAATGGGGGAGATACGAATTTAGGACAATCTCACTTCAACAGCCGAGAAAGGGGATCTACAAGCACTTTATACCACCAGAATCATGCCAAACAGTGCTTACTCGGTCAACTTTTACTCAACAGCCCCATCACAAGCACAAAGCAATCATCTATCAAGACGATCACGCCTCAACATCATCCCGATTGCACAATCACCAGCTCCAGATCGAGAATAAGAATCGGATGGTTATCTGGTTGCTAGTTAGCAGTGTTCCTAAGAGTAAGCCAGGTTGGTGCTACCTCCGCCAAACCAAGGTCCAAACAGCTGGAATACACGAGCTTCACACCGCCGAGCAGTGAAACACCTCGGTTCCACGCATTGTCGTCGCCGACGCTCCAGGTGCAATCCCGAGGTCTCCTACCGAGCCGACGTGTCGGTGCCACCGCTTGCCTCAACGGTTCCGACGAGGGACGTAAGATCAAAAAGTAAAGGATGTTTATTCACGGTGACTGGGACAGGAAGGATGACAGCAGATTCTGAGTCTCCATGAAGCTCGCTACTCTATCGCGTAAATAAAGCATCTAAGCCTCCGAAATGATCTCGCTTGCTACTTTTGCCAAAATATCACCATGTGTCACCCCTCTGTAGCTCGCTCGCTACTCACAACAAAGCCTTAATAGTAACCCCACCCTCCCACGCATCACCGCCCTCAAGTTTCGTCCACTCAGCAACCTGTCCCGCCTCCACACAAAGCATATTCTTGTATCCCTTCTTTGGCTCAAAGTCCGCCATGCCCTTTGACTTCTCAATCCAAGGGTTCCAGACCACGACGTTTTGCAAGGTCTCACGAGTCACCTCGTAGGTGGGGGTGCCAATCACGGAGACGGTAATCTTGTCGTCTACGGACTTGGGTGTGTATACGCGGTCGACTTCACTGGAGAAGGTGACGACGTCGGCTGAGGCGACGGTTGGGTGCCCGTCGATGAGCTTGTCCGAGTATGGGACGGCTTGGAGGCCGTGGACGGTTGTGGACTCGATATTCTGCTCATGTTAGTCTTCCTTCCTTTTTTCCTTACCAATGCAGCGTAGGTGATGGTGCAGACTTACATCAACTCTCAAATAAGTATGCATCAACACCATAAACTCCCAATCCTCCTGCCCCTCATTGCGAACCATTATATTCGTCCTCAGGCTATCCCTCGTCAAAGTGACCGAGTAGATCAACCCAAAGGTATGACTCCAAGCCTTCCTTGCCTCCTCGCTCAGATTCTGTGGGCCGAGACCAAAGTCGAGCTTGATTCCTGCGTCCGCCGAACCACGGTTTTCAGACTCCGTCGTTGACTTGCCGAGGAACTCCCAGCGGGATGTACGCGCGAAGCCGTGTTGGGGGAGGGAGTCGGTTGCCGGGTGGTTGGTAGACTTGCCAAAGACCTGGCAAGTGTCAGTTGATGTCACTAAACTGTCATATAGAGTGTGAAGGGAGGGACGTACCGGGAAGACGAGTGGCACTCCCCCGCGGACAGCCTTGCTTCCATCCAATGCTGCCGCCTCGCTCAACCAGAGCTTCTCGGAGTCTTGTGCATCCTTCCAGGAGATGACGGTTGCGCCGTAGAGGAGGATCTCAACGGACTCGCCGGTTGGGAGGGTGGCGACGACCCGGTCGTTGTTGTGAGTGAGTTGGGCGGTTGGCTGGAGTGGAGCTGGGGAGCTGGACTTGAGGTTGAGTGCGGATGGCTTCTTAGAGGACATATTTGCGGTTGGTATTGAAGTGAATTTGGTATGGTGTTGTTGTAGTGCAATTAGACGTTAATTGATTAGGTTGGGATGGTATGAAAGAGGAATGAGGTGGTGGTGGACAAGTTGTTGTTGTTGGTAGGATGGTCGACCTGTGACGATGCTGGTGGAGCTTCTAATCTTATCGGAGCTTGAAAGAGGGGTACCAGGATGAGAATGTTGAGCTGGGTGCTCCTTTGTTTCTGGGGATCAGGGAAGATATATGTGCTTGCAAATTGTGGCTTGAGCTAATTTGAAAGTCTTGGGTCAACATGTAGGCCAAGCTTCGAAACAAAGGAAGAGAATCGTGGGGTGCCATGCGTGATGCGACCAAGATGGCGGCCAAGTGAGGGGCATCTGGGCAACCACCATGTGCTCAGTTGTAACACTGCATGGATCCTGAAACATGGAGCACACCTTTATAACTCTGAGGAAAGGAAACTGTGATGCTTCTATATTCATCTACTCGGCTACATGTTGTAAATATCGGGTCACCCTCACAGCACCTCGGCGGCCACTCGTCTCTGAGCATTCCTTAACCCCACGGAGAAATGACAGTGAGATAGAGGAGCTCGTCTGAAAAATGCTGCGCATGCCTAAGTTCATGCCAATTCTCCTTCGACGCCTGTGACGCCTGTTACCCGACTCCAGTATCCCACATTCTTTGTACAAGGTATCCTACTCTTACATATGCGCGGCTGTCACCTGGCATCTATTTGCCAGCAAAGACAGAAGAGAACCTGTCCATTAAAGTCTCCCGTCCATCCTCACGTCTCTTTTCTCTCTCAGCGACTTCCTTGCTGAAGATGTTCCTCAAGTTCTTGTTGACCTCTTGTCCGGCCGTCACCTCAGCAATCAATGCCTTCTCCTCGAGCTCGCGCTCAATGCCGTTCATGCCCTCCAATTTTTCCTTGATCTGCTGCTGGACAGAGTCCGACAGCTTCAGCAGAGGTGAATCTGCTGGCGGCGCAGCCTTCTGTGTTGGTACTGGCGCAACCGGGCTGCCCTCCTTCTTCTCATCCACAAGTACATTCTCCGCTGAGACCTTCACATCGCCAATCAGCGACTGGAACTTCGGCTCCGGCAAACCCTCCTCCTTCGCCTTCGTAACTGCAGCCTCCTGGTCCAGCATACGATGATACAAACGATCAGCATGCATCTGTATCCTCTCATCCCTAGCCTCATCCCTATCCAAATTACTCAAATACCCCAGTGCCTTCAAAAACCTTTGCTGCATCGTCACACATCTCTCCAGCGACCTATTCTCATTCTTACACATCGTAAGCTTCGCCCTCACGCCTCCATTCTGGAAACACTCGTTCACCTCCCACTGCTCCAGAGCGCAGTTCTCCAGCGCCGCACGCCCAATCTCAGCCTTGCGGTATTTGTACCCCTCTAAGACGTCTGCGATCTTCTCAGCGTCGGATCTGGAGGCTGCCTCGATAGCGGATTGTGGTTGGTAAGTTGCCCAGATGTCCTTGTATCTTCCGTCCTTGAACACCATCGGTGGCTCAGATTTTGGCCTCTCGGTCGCGTCGGATGTGGGTGCTGCGGCTGGCGCAGGCGCGGTGGAGGCTGGTACTGGTTCGGGCTCGTACTTGACGGGCGATTCTCTCTTAAGGAAGTCGCGCAGCGATGGGTCGAGGTCGCGGAAGGGATCTTTGGTTGTATCAGACGTCTGGTCGGAGGAGCTGAATGGCCACATATTGGCGGCTGTATGAAGAAGTTCGTAAAGGTTGCAGTGGTGTGTGTGTAATCGTTAGTGGTAGAGCTTTGATGTTGGGAGGACAAGGCTGAAGATGTTAACCTTGAAGGATGAAGATCGCGATGGATTGAGATGCGGCCGCATTAAATTCCAGGTGGTCAAAGCGTTCCGGGAGCTTTTTGGCGTGCCCCTCATCGACGCCATCGTCGCGCTTATTTTGACATCAATATGGTGTTTCGGCTCAGAACGGTGTTGTATTGTTTATCTTTTTGTCTTCCCTTCGTTCGTTTCATAGCAAATAAACTAAGTACATTATAATGCCAACCACGATCGGAATGCAGCAATGGGTATATCAAAAACAGCAGTTCCCTCCCAAAAAACGCTGACCCATCGCATTTCCACGCGTAGATTAGTGGGGTTCTTCTGGTGCTCACAAGGTCAAACGAAATGCTACAGTTAGCATTGCCCGTTTTAGGGCCGAAAAACTCAAACTTACCAAGGCTTAAAACCTTGCCATCTGGTCCTCAACGAGGTCCTTGGAGAGTACAAACCAGTGGTATAGGTGGTACTCTCCGGCGAAAAGAAGATCAGAGAGATCAATTACATCGTTTTCTGCGGCAGTCGGAGCGGCGTACGCGGCGGAAAAGACTGGAGTGTTCGGTGGCCCGACCGTCGATTACAACGGCTCGACGAAATCATCCACCGGCGGGACCGGCTTCATCTTTGATTCGACATATGGTGCTGGTGATGGCGGGGAGGATGGTGGCGAGATGGAGCGCTTTTCCAGCGACGAGACCGGCTCACGTTTGATCTTACGGCTACTACGGGTGGCCGTCTTGTTGACGCCGCCGAGAGGCTCGACCCAAGGTGCCTTGGATGGCGGAGCAGCGCGGCCGCGACGCTCGCAGTTTGGACGGCCAGAGTGCTTTAGAGTGTGGTACATGTTAGAATTTCGTGATGTATATGGGATCTGATGTTGTGTGGATTGATGTGGTTGACGTATATTGGCCGCTGGACTGATATGAGGTCTAAAAGATGTTGTAGAGGTGTGATAAGAGTATGTTGAGTGAGGTTCGCGACGAAGGAGCACCACGGCCCAGCAACGACCACAAAAATAGGCTACGTAATTGGAGCAACTCCTTATGTAAGGTATAACTAACGTATAGAAATGCTGCCAAGACAAGTATGGCGCTCGAGAAGCGATGAGCAGCAATTGTAAAAGTAATTGGGATCATAAGAAATCGTGAGAAAGAGCGTTCCCAAAATATAAGGTGTGGTCCAAGCCATAGGGCATCACTCGCGGTAAAGCCTGTCCGTTGCATTATCGCTGCCTCTTATCCGCCCGTCAGTGTCCCTGAGGACCATCTAAAGGAACTGTATAAGTCAGTAAAAGCCCACAGCTTGATGCTGCGAGTAAAGAGTTGAGCTTACCAGTATATAACAGATCTCCAGCACGAAGAATGTGTTTACCAACCACCATCACGGTGGCTCTCCTGGCTTGCGCCATCAAGCTTCTCAAGACAACGTTTGCTTGCTTGCATGATCCTTGCACCGGTAGACTTGGTCACTCTTCCGTATGCGCCCTTGATTCCGTTGTCCCTCTGCTTGCTTGGAATGCTTGGATTCTTGAAGCGCTTGTCGCCATCAAATGGGTTTCTGGTGCTGCTACCCATGCCCAAGCCGGAAATGTTTTTACCTTGGTGCAATGGAATATTGAGACCATCGTTGTCCTTATCCCGCATGCTGTTACGCTTGCTTGGAACTTCAGCCTCGTAGTCACCGTCAGCCCGAGCAACAATGTTATCCCTTGCAAAGTGATATGGGACAGCGACGCCGCCGTTGTCCCAGTCCTGCTTGTAACTACCGTTGCTTGGAACATTGGTGCCGTAGCTAGTGTCCTCCTGAGCAGCATTGCTATCCTCTGCCAAGTGGTATGGAACTTTGGAGCCGCCATCCCCCTCATCATGTTTGCTGTCACGCTTGCTTGTGGCATGGTTGCCGTATACTCTGTCGAACTGAGCAGCAATCCAGTCCACTGTCGAAGGGTATGGGGCCCCAATGCCGTCATTACCCTCATCCTTCTTGCTGCTACGCTTGCTCGGAGCATCAGTGCCGTAGCCAACATCATACCGACCAGCATGGTTGTCCTTGGCAAAGTGGTATTGAACCTTGAAGCTGCCGGTGTCCGTCTGCTTGCTGGTATCCTTGATTCTGACATCGCTATCGTAGCCACTGCCCTCCTCATCAGCATTGTTTTCCTTTGCCAGGTGGTATGGGATTGGACGCTCGCCGCCGAAGACAATGTCGTTGTCTTCAGAACTCCGAGAGCCGCTGAAGTCAGTTTGCTTAGCCTCCTGGATCTTGCACTGTTCGAAGGTGGCAAGTGGAGTGGCTTTGAGGTCGATGGCTCTGTTACCAAGCACGTCCTGGTAGAATCCACCGCCTGGCAAATTCTGCGAGTTATACTCAGTGGCCGCGGACACAGTGCTGAAGACCTGGGCACTGCCACTCTGGGTGGTGCACTGAGAGTTGGTAGCAGTGACATCTGGAGCTCCGTTTTCAGCCGCCTGATCTTGGCCCTGAGCCTGCATCACAGTACCACGAGCAGCTGGAGCCCCATACGCAACTCCCAGAGCGTGTGCCGGAGCCTGCCCCACGGGTCTCTGATTGGCATGGCTAGCGTGCTGAGCCTCGCCCTGGGCCTGCATCACAACACCCTGGTTACCATAGCCAGTGTTCCACTGAGCATTGCGTGACATTGGTGGCAAGAATGGTCTAGGCATAGGCATTCCCGGCGCCTTAGTACTCCACATGATCTGAACCTCATCCTCAAGCTCCTTTGGGACGAAATCCTCGTCCTCGATTGACTTGAAGCGGGTGTGACATCTGGAGCAAATGTCGTTCTTGACCCAGTAGGCTTCTTGGACGTTGCATCGGCAGACCTCGTTGAAGTAGTAGTTGCGGCACAACCACATTTGCTCTTCCTCGTGCCCGCAGACTGGAAATTGGTGCTGGTAGGTGATGCACATGTTTGCTGGTATAGCTTGCTCAGTAGGGTTTAATGGCTAATACAGGATAGTGAGTTCTTTGATCTCACATGAGCGAGAACAAGCCAGGAACAAATGTCGGTGGTTTCTGTAGAAAAAAACAGGCTCGTGATTAACGGGAGGTGGGAGGAAAGCCAATATGGTCACTACATTGTAAGTTAGCCGTGAAGTAAAGCTATACCGTGATGAGAACATGTTACCGGCAAGAGTTTTGGTGAGGAAAGCTAGATGAAAGAAGCAAACAACCAAGCTGATGTTGTGCAGAAGACGAATGTCTATAAAAAGACGATAAGTCCAACTGAGGTGTGTTCAAAGACTAAAGTGAAGCACTATCTTGTGGCTGTAGTATTGGTGTGCCGAGGTTGTGACAGTAGTGTTGCAAAGGCGTAAGCTAAGACAGAAAGCTAAAGGTAAGCAACGTTGATGTAAAGGAAGATAAGATGTGCTGACGCGAATTTATATCAATGTCCGGTACGAGGGCTAGGCTAATCAATCCTGGTGGCATCAGAATAAGAATACGTGCATTTAGGAAACTGGGACGGTCGCTGGTGGTCCAAGTCTACCTCAGTGTAGGCGAGTACGTGCACTTACTCTTTTCGCAGGGAAACCGCTTTCTTGAGGAAAAACTCCTGAGTCTGGAGGACACAGAGATTTTTGTGTTCGTCCGACTGTCGAAGCACTTTCACTCTCACTTTATCGTGAGAAGTAAACTTCATCGACGAGACTCGGCCTCATTATTCTCCTGTCCTGCAAATAACTTTCTTACAGCTTTCAGTACCTCAGCAATGCTCCTCCGGCTACATCTCGGGCCATGGACTGTGGTGAACCGTTGTCAGCCTCTTTAAGTGAAGGTCTAGTCTCAGCAGGACCCTTTGCTGGGAATTATTAAGCTGGTTGCTAAGATCAGCTTCGACACATCCAGTCCCAATTGCAGCTATAATTCCGCAAATCTGAGCAGAGCCGTTTATTTTTGTCCTCTTGGCTACTTGACGAATCAATGAAAGTATACTCAGGCAGGTCCAAGTGATCGTCTTTGGTCTTGTATGGGATCCTTGTTCCTTCCAGCTTCAGCTCTCTGCAGCAATGGATATTTATTATGCCAGATAAGGGGATCAAAACGAACATCACAAGTGTCATGACGGTAGGCAGTCCTTCCTGCTCACTCAAAGAAAGACAGAGACAGTACAAAAGGCCACACTAAGATAGTCTGCGTTCTTCGTCTTCACATAATAACTTGGAAATGGCCTGTTGTGGGCGACTTGCCACATTGTCAAATAACAAAACGCCATGTAAATCGCAGAACTAGGCCAGTGTGCTTGCCTGCAGCAACTCTTGTTGGTATATCTCCATACGCCCATGCGCCCATATCCGCATCCCTCATCGCTCTATCCTGTCTCTGAGTCCATCCAGGTACCCCTTATGTATCCTGCACTTTCTGTATGTATGTTTTATGGTGTTCTGTTTGGTAGTGGTGTGGCTGGTAGCGGTGCTCGAGTGCCTAGAATGTATGGCAATTGCCGGTATGTTATGAGATCTTTTCCGGTGTTGAAAAGACACCGAGGGAAAATTATGGCTGCGAACCCGATGGCTACCGGTCTTTTGGGTGTGGAAGTTGCCGTTGATCTGTCGAAGCACTGTTAGTTCCATCCCGCTTAGTGCAATTGGCGGACTACTCACGTGCTTACTCCTCCTCGGAGATCCCATCGCCAAATAGGCCATCATCCATATTCCCTGACTCAGTTCCTGGTATCGGATTATCGCCAGAAGTGGCCGCTGGCCCCTTTCCCTTATCCATTGGTGGGACAGGTGTTGACAAGGTCAGCTTGCGCTTCTTGGTGTTTGGCGTGCAGTCCGTAGTAGCGGTAGCCGGCCACATGAAGAAGCTCGTCGCCTTTGGAGTTACAGGTCCGGACATTGGAGTAGCAGAATCCTGGCTCGTCATCCTCTCTCTACGCCATGGCTCGACCATCATCCTTGAAGTCCTTTCCGGTGGGCTCTGAACCTCCACGGTTGGGTCTCTGGGACTGCTTGAGCTGAGCAAGTCCGTAGTTCTCCTTTGCCTCTGCTCCATCCCGTCCTCCGCCATTTTTCGCTTGCGAACGTTTTCTCTTCTTGTCTCCGCCCCTCTCCTGTAGGACTCCCTCCTCACCTCTGATTTGCTGTCGTTGTAGTCGGTGATCTTCTTCCATTCGTGTGTCCAGCAACGGCCTTTCTGTTTGCGTGGAGTCGTCTCAAAGTGCCCGCAGCCTCTCTTCTCCCAATATTTGCCGCAGCGCGTGGTGATAACGTCGACGACGCACAGGCAAATCGAGTACTGGGTCGCTGTTGATAAACACATACTGACGTTTGCAATACGCGGAGCGTTTAGTTATGGTCGTGGTAAGTTATGCGTTTATTGATGAGTGTGACACAAGATGTGCTTAATGATGTTGCGGATAATATTGGTGTAGTTGGTGGTGTACACGGTACTTAAGTATCGTGATTAACTGTCTTAGATAATGTGGTGCCGAGGTGGTGTTGCAGGTGCTCTTGCGAAAAGGAAAGGACGACAGTCCGCCCTGGAAGCTTGCGGTAACTGCTCCTTCTGTGGGTAATAATGAGGTGATGTTGTGCCGAGGCGGAGGATCCACGAACGTTTGTTTACGTGACTGAACAAACTTGAAAGAGGAAGGGGAATATGGCTTTCACTCAACGATCTTAAGAGGTATTCAGCGGCCGATATCACAGCTCGGTTGTCATCTTAAAACTTCCACTCCATTTTTCACTTGATGTTCAAGACAAGGAAAGGTGGTGGAGTTGCCATTTGCGGAACAACGGGCAATTACGGTGTTGATGAACCCCTTTCGGAATATCAAGATCAACTTTAAATCTGCATTCAATCAGAGCTCTAGGGAGGTCATCACAGCGATTTTAAGATCTTTCACAACAGATAGAAGAATACAGGTACCTCAATCTGGAACGTTTACACTACCGCTGTGCTGCCCGCTTTGCCGTTAATGCGCTCCTTCCTTCATTCCGGTCACCTGGGGCTCAAATGGCGGCGATTATTCACACCCTACTCTCGGTGTCCCATTCACAAGATAGAGGACCACTTCGGATCTCACGCCCATTGTTCATTCACAACACGGACGACACCCCAACCATAAAACACTTCCGGCACCAAACTCGATCACCGTGGCGAACGGTGAGATGACTTCGACACCAGAGATTCAGTTTTCATGGCCGACGAAGTACACGTCAGGATTATTCAGCGCTTCAAGTGTGGTCATGAGGAGCCTCGCGAGACCATCGATCGCCGCTTCGGTGTTGGTTACCACGAAAGTCTCTGCCTTGGCCCTTACGTAGCCCTCTGCCATGACCACGAGATGCGCTGCCAGAGGAGTGTCGACGCCAGCAACCCAGCCCTTAAACCAGGCGCGGAGCTCAACAAAGTCGACGCCCAGGGGGTTGGCGCAGATGGTCTTCGTCCATTGACCGTTATCAACGAGGCCGTCGCCTCTGCTGCCAAAGCCAAGGCCACACGCACCACCGTCGTGCTTGTCGATGGTGGAAAGAAGGTTGCCATCCACGCTGTTGCGGATGCCGAGAGCGCTGCCGCTGAGATTGCTGCTGGCGCCAGGGCTGTTGTACTCAACAGAGGCGTTGGCACCAAGAGCGCTGCTGTTGAGAAGAAGGTAAGCCGACAAGGAACTTTAATTAATAGTAAGTATCCATACGTGAGAAACAGGACTCTCTACCAGTCCGCAGCCGCAACAGCACCTTGTAAGCGAGGTGGGCTCGACGGCAAGTGGACCTCTCCTCATTTCGATGACAGCAACTAATTGAGAAGGCAATATTAAGTGACCTTCAGCTACCACCAGCTTAACTTCGCATTATTTGGCAACATCATGGTTAGCACCGGCGTTACGGCGGTCGGGTCATGATGGAAAAATTACTTGGCGAAGTTTTGAAACTTTCTGCCTTTGCTTAACGTACAACTACAACAATAGAGGTTCATAAGCTAAATTTTCACCCGGTTTCCCTCTACTCTTGAATCTTCTGCTTATGGAAAACATCTGCTATTGTTAGGTATTCTCATTGGAAACATGTAAGTGGTGAACTTACTTGGAATCTCTGGCATCCATTCCTCCCTACGACTACAAAAGAATTCTCCCTTCGGTGGCAGCTCTCCTGGCTTGTCTAGCGTGCCATAAGCTATGTAGGTGAAGTCCGTCTTTGGCTCCTGTTTCTCTCAGTTAGAAGTCAGTCGACGGAGTTGAGAGAAAAAAAATACCGCCCACTCCAGGATTCCACTTCCGCAAGTAGGGCAGAACTCCCGGTGGAGATTCTTGCCAGTGCCGTTGTCTGCGACATGTTCCTTCGTCTTTCCATCAATCTTGAGACCGCTGCGAGACACCTTGGTGGTGAGACCGAAGGCGCCGCCGAAGAATTTCTGCGAGATGGTTAGAACCAATACTCTAATCCAGTTGGCTCGGCTCTCAAGCCAGGAGTTAGAGTTTCGCTAGCTGTAGTAGCAAGCCACGAGTAAGGGCTCACTGCAACGGTGTAGCAAAAGAACAAAAGCTAACTACTTGCTTATGATCTGATGACGACGATTTAAATGCACCAATGACAAACGGTGGTCAACAAGCACTCAAAACTGCCACGGCTCATGTCTGCAAATTTTGCGTTCTTAACAACCACATAGTCTACCTACCTTACAGTTCTTACAATGGCATAGTGAAGTTCTGGCACCATCGTTGCTCTTAAGATCAAGGGTATATTTGATCTCGCCGCAGTAGCACGAGCCGGTATGGATGGCCATTGCGCCAAGTGCTCGGAAGCTAGGATAAAGTTGATTAACAGGTTGCTGGAAGGCTGAGATTGTTCTAAAGGTCTTCCTGACAGTAAAGTGTGCTGTTCGAGGCATCACGAGCTGTTAATGGTGTTGTGCCAATGTCTTTGGAATATATTGGCGAAACGTCGGAAGGGTTGGCCAAGCTCTTGGGTTACGTCACAGTGATATGGTGCCTTGAGGGGTAGGCTTCACATGCTGAAGGAACACTGAGAGGTGAGGATTATAAGAACACCAACTACCCAGCGAGTATAAAGTATATAATTAAATGCTATAAAAACTATTCGGCTGATTGTTCAAACGCTGCATATTTGTATCATTTTTAAAGGAAACCGTGATATACCCACAAACAGGCAACATGTCAGACGCCGATCTTTTTGAAGCTATTCCAATGCCCAAAGACAAGCATGGAGTCGCTATCCACCGAAGCGACCATGCGAATGTTCATGAGATCAGAAGAGAGCATGATGGAGATGTAAGCACCGTCAAGCAGAACGTCTACGCCGGGAGTTGTAAGCTAATAATCCTTCCACGTAGGTCCACAAAGTCGTCACCGATGCTGATGAAGCTCAGAAGGAAGATGTCAGGAACCCTCCAAAAGTAGGCAAATGTTCATGATTGGATAAGGATAAGTTGGCTGTCGAAGAGACTATGATTTCAAACGGCCGTGCTAAGCAACCTCGAGGTGATCGCCAACACAGCGCAGGATAACCTCGTCATGGCAAACCCCGATAGGGTCGAAGTCCTCAATGAGCGCAGCCACCCGGTCAATGCTGGAAACTCTGATCTGAATGATGATGGCGTCTCCAGAGAAAATCCGACTACTAAGGGCAGATGAGATTGCAGGCGGCAATGTTCATCTGAGCATGGCGTAAGTGAAGAGTCGAAGGACCTTCGTCCTCAAAGGGTACAATTAGTTCTCAGCAAGCGAAGTAGTATACCGAATTGAGTTATATGTTTCATCCATTGTTCTGGACTAAAATGCCCACTACGATTCAGAAGTGCTGTGAAGTAGAGGTCGATAGGCGAGTGAGTTGAGTTTCCAGTCCGCAATGGCAACGACGGCGTGGTTCAAGCTTGTGACACTATTCCATATTCGTTAGCTTTTCTCTGTCGCCAGAACCATGTTACTTACCCTGCTCATGCGACTGCTCTAGAAAATGCTGTTGAATGCCCTCATTGACGGGCTCGTGGACTACTAGTCACATCAGCGTCGCTGTCCTCCTTCATTGCGCATTCCACCAACCACGCTCTTGCACCACAGCAACCCTCTCACCGCGATGATTCTTCACCCTTCTGTTCATGAGTAACCACTTTCGGCCCCCCCTCATGTTCCTCGTGTTCCTCCAATTCCTGCCTCGCCTCCTTCAACACTTTGCCTTCCAGCCCTTTCAAATGTCTCTGTGCTCTCAGCTCGGCTATCTCTCTTCGGCGCGGGATCAGGTCGCAATCTGGACACTGGTGCAGGACTTTGGTATTGGAAGATGACATGCATCGATGTACTGATGGTCGTCTAAGATACTCGGGGCGCGTCATCTCTTCGCATTTCATCGTGTACTCAGTGACGCAGCCGCAGGCGTAGGTTGTTTTTTCGTAGTAGCACATGGTCGTGATATGCCAGATGAGTAGTAAGAATGATGATTTCATAGGTCTATAATGATTGTTTGTCGATCCTAGCGATGAGGTGGGAGACGAGAGTCCCCGGGAGTTCACCCGTTGCGCTGGGTGTGGTGAGTGGGCTGACGCGCTTAAGAGACATGAGGCAGGAACGTCCTGGTGCGTTCCCAACCTCTGCCCATAAACCTCTGCACCACTTTCTCAGAAATCGCCTCCACGTGTCAACTCTCAACATCGAGTTCTCGAGAACTCCTCGAGTTAACGACAGCGATAGTCCACTGGTTTTATGTTAAGTCAAGCTCCTAATATTCGTAGTCAAGTACGACAAAGAACTGATACTTGCAGAACAGGACAGCTACACCAGAAGCCGTTCAGCCCACCATGAAGCTGGAGAACTGGACTCCCTCGACGCAGCTACACGCACAAGAAACAAACACCTACGATCTGCCGACGGCTGCTATAAAACTTCATTCTCAGCCCAAAGTTCTCGCCTTCTTCTGCACGAGAAGCGGCTCGTCGACGCCAGCTTAAGACGCGATGGCCGTAACTAAAACTCTCGCGTTTTAAGAGCCATAGTCGCTCTGACAACAGATATTGGTTGACACTTAGCGTTCAGCCAAGATGTCGCTCCGCTGTCACCTCCACATAGTGCCGCTGGGCATCGTTGGCTGCCCATCACGACCCACCGCACAAATTAGCAAAACCATGGTGTTCTTGGTCAGATTCGACTCTGTTCCGCATATATGTGGCTTCTGTGGATCCAACACAGTGCCTCCGGATGGCTAACGACTCCGTGGAGTTGTAAGGACAGAAGTTGACTTCAGTCTGGCGCTCTCCCAAGTGCGCTAAAGCCGCTTAGTGTTGTTGTGCTTAAGGCGTAGTGTTGCTATGTTTATTTATATTTATGGCAGCCTGGGCTCCGTTCTGCAATGGCCATAAAATACAATAGTTGACTCGGGTAGTAAGTGCTCAATTTTATTTTATACTTGATGTCAATGTATAATGCCCGGAGCTTCCACTCAAAGCTGTCCCACTCCGGCCGTTCCTGCGTGAAAGCGGTTTTTCCACGCCCCCAGATGAAGACGTGGTCTTCCAGAAGGGAACGTAAGACCGAAAATGCCTTCAACCACTTGAAGGCACGATGCCAACCATGAGCTTTTTGCCGAATGACGTCTCTCCGTTGCGTCGAGTTTACAAGGCCTCAACGGATATGCATCCGACGACAGCACAATGCCAGTAGTAGGTTGAGGATCGATCCAAGCGAAAGATGAAGACAGCCGTCAGACTGATGCCAGCCAACCAGTGCTTTCCAGCCCTATGTATGAGCCATATGGACATCCAGAGTAGTCATCATCGATGACTCTTTTCAGCCACAATTACGACGTCAGTGATTTAGCTCAAGATTAGTCCGGGGACTCTGCATGTTTATAGGGACGACATTCGTGATAGACTCAACCAAGTTCCCCATCAAGCAATTGCGAGCTACCCCAACTGGTGAGTCAGATATCTTACCGTTGCAATGCTCGCCGACTCATTGAGTATAGCACAATATGAGCAGCTTCCCACTAACCACGATGCAGCTTTCGCGCCAACTCCCACGCCCAATACCCAACCCATTTACTCCTGAAACCCGGCCAAGCCTGCTTCGTCCATTCTTCCCATCCGTCAACATGCATATGGAACAGGGGATTGCCATTAGCTCTACACCAGCACACCGCAGTCATGGCCTGCCACCGACCGACCGAGTTCCAAATATTCCAGAGTTTTCATTGCTCAACAAGGTCATCCTTGTGACCGGTGCTGCTCGTGGTCTCGGTCTCACACAAGCTGAAGCCCTTCTCGAGGCTGGGGCTATCGTGTACGCTCTTGACCGACTTCCGGAGCCATCAGAAGAGTTCCACAGAGTCCAGAAGAGAGCCAAGGGCACACTCAACAGCCGCTTCGAGTATCGCCAGATCGACGTTCGCAACGTCGTAGGACTGAATATCGTCGTGGACGAGATTGCAGCAAGTGAAGGACATATCGACGGACTCATTGCGGCCGCCGGTATACAGCAAGAGACTCCCGCCATGGAGTACACGCCGAAGGATATGAACATGATGTTTGAGATCAACATTACTGGTGTCTTCATGACGGCCCAAGCCGTTGCGAGGTATATGATTCCTGCTGGTAACGGTGGCAGCATCGTCTTAATCGGCTCGATGTCGGGTACTGTTGCTAACCGCAACGTTGTGTCTCCTGCTTACAACGTCTCTAAGGCTGGCATTTTGCAGCTGGCTAGGAACTTGGCGAGTGAGTGGGGTGGGCACAAGATCAGGGTTAACACGATTTCGCCTGGATATACCTTGACGAGCATGGTGACGGACCTATTTCAGATCCATCCAGAGAAGGATGTGGAGTGGTCGAACCAGAACATGTTGGGCAGATTGTCGAAGCCGGAGGAGTATAGGGGTGCTGCTGTTTTCCTGTTGTCTGATGCGAGCAGTTACATGACGGGTAGTGATTTGAGGATTGATGGAGGGCACTGTAGTTGGTAGAAGGGCTCTCTTGGTTTAATAGAGTGAAGGGTGTATTTGCAAAACTAATAACCAAGGTACATGGTGGAATCTGATTCTGCTCCGACGTCAGGTGTAGAAGGCAATTCGGGCAACGAGGAGAAGAACGTCGATGATTTAAAGACCAGGGGTTTTCTGGGGCCCTGCATCGGCTCCATATTTGGCCCGGTTGCGCTAAGTCACTTCCGACACTATCCGAAAGCTTGGAAAGCTGGTCCAGCCTTGCCGCGTCACAGATGCGCGTCTATAAAGTGTTACTTATAGTTTTGACGCTGCCATTCAAACTCCGTGTTGATTCAAACCCAGTACTTCACTTCCCTTTATATATCTGACTGCTGAGCGATTTTTGCAACTTTCCTCTCTTTCCGAGCGCAAACAAATCTCAACATCGAGATTAACCCGTAAGGCTGGCCGGCCGTGCATCAATGCTATCAGCAGTGCAGTAATCAACTTACAATAACATAAACACAATGCCTCAACCGACTCTGAGCTTCCTGATCCCATCCCTGAAAGACGACAAGCATCTCGAATGCCGGGTATATGTACCGAAACCCCTCCTGTCACCTCGATCGACATTATCAAACTCGAGAGCTTCTACATCCGGAGAAGACCCCGTCGAAAGTCGATCATTCGGAGGGAGTAAACGGCAATCGTCGCACGACTATGTTGGAGACAGCTCGAGGAGGAAACTGGCGATTGTGGCACATCCGTATGCGCCATTGGGAGGTCATTTCGACGACCATGTAGTTCATGAAACAGTGAAGATTCTACTAGCACAAGGATTCATAGTTGGGACGTTTAATTTCCGGTGATTGTGCTTCCTGTTCTCTCTGATTATCTTCCTTTTGCTGCCATGCTCCAAGCTGACTGTTCCTTGTAGTGGCTCCGGGCAATCGAAAGGCCATACCTCATGGAGCGCAAAGCCAGAAGTCGCAGACTACATGGCCTTCGTTGGCTTCATGGCAGTCTTCATTTCCTACCTCGACATCCACCCCAAAAGGCCGACAAAGGATCACACTGTCGACTTAGGCGGCTTCCACCTCTCAACAATTCCATCTCAAAATCCAGGCGAAGGAGTGTCCCTCGATGAGGCAGCCTCTCAAGTCGTCTCTCCGAGAGGCACAATCGATTTTTCCGCATTCCAGGGACCCAAAATCGCAATACCAGACACACCGATCTTCATTATGGGCGGGTACTCATACGGCTCACTCATTACAAGTCTTCTTCCATCTTTACCAGATATTCTCAAAAACTTTGAGCAGCCAGAAGTTCAGTCAGCAACAGCAGAGATCCGTTTCCGTGCAAAAGAGCTAGCAACGGACCAGAACACAGCACACAAAGATGCGCTAGCGAGGCATCTCGACTACCTCGCACATCACAATGGAAGCTTGAGTTCGGCTGGTATGCGGTTTGGGTACGAAGACGATCACGGAAGAAAGAGCAGAGATGGCCACGTACGATTGAGCACAGACTGGGCGAGGAAGAGTGTGGACCATGTTAGGAGTATAAGAAGGAGTATGGACGCTATATCGCCGTCACGGCGGCCGAGACATGGAAAGGGAGAAGAATGCAGCAGTATAGACCATCACATGCGGGATGACTCGTTGGCGTCGTCGCAGACTGATGGAGGTGTGCTCGATCGGCCGAAGCCGGGACCTCGTGTGCTCTCGACTAAGGATGCAGAGTTATACAGCGATCCGGTGTATCGCCTGAGCCAACCTCTAGCTATTGGCACACTGCTTCCGCGCGTGCACCTCGACTTCGAGGCTGCATACTTACTCATTTCGCCAATCCAAGGCATTGTCGGTGGCTTTGCAACGATGTTTGCGACGACACCGATGTCGTCCTTGATACCCAGAATACCGACGTTTCGGAAGCACTCTCACAACGACCACCATTTCACTGAGGGGGAACTGAAGCTTGTGCATAACAGAACATTGGGAATATACGGCAGCGAAGACGGGATGAGTAGCCTGGATAAAATGAGGAAGTGGACGAAAGCTCTGAGCATCGCTCCCGGGAGTAGATTCAAGGCCATAGAAGTCGAAGGGGCCCAGCACTTCTGGCATGAAGGAGGACATCTGGAAAATCTAAAGGTGGCGCTCCAGCGATGGACTAATGAGCTGGTACTAGAATAAGAACCGTAGATAGATGATATCCATGGACAGGTGCGAATGACGGCTTTGGCAGCAGTTAACCAGCTGGAGCACTCATGATAAAACATGACAAGATATTACCAACTCTCATAAAGCTGTTGGCAATGACTTTTGACTGGCTACTGTACCAACCAGTGACAGGGGACCTGCTCAATTGGGGTTTGAGAGTGAGATCTCGTGCATCAGCACAAGCTTTTGATGCTGACAACTGTCCGCGCTGCTAGTACAATGGCACGACAACGCGGGGTACACAAGACGAGTCTCGCATCGCGACCCCGCACACAGGTCCATAAGCACTACTGCCTGCCTCATTCTACCAACTGCCATCGAGATCTAAGTAGCTGGTGGTGAACGTGTCGTCTCTGCTGTCACAATCCGTTCTTTATTAACAACAGTGAAGCCCACCCACGGTAAGCTATACCTTTTAACACCACTAAGTCTAATTCTCGTTACCATGGAGTCTGTGAAAGCGGCACCGATCAATCTCTATGAATACATAGTACCGCCAACGCCTCCACCGTTCTCCTTCCGAGTTTTTGAGTTCGAGCCAGCGTCCAGTGGCACAGATATCAAAGGACGCATGCATGTTGTCGAGTTCGGTGACATAGTTCCTGACTATGAGGCGATCTCATGTGCTTGGGGAGAACCGGCAGGGCCAAAAGTCCCAGTCTATGTTGACAGCAAAGTGGTCTACATCACGAAGAGCTTGAAGAGTGCTCTGAATGAGTTTAGATATAAAGATCGCACGAGGCTTCTCTGGACAGATGTCCTGGGTAAGTCATTTTTCTCTCATGCCATCCGCATCACCAGCTGGTTGCAATGATAATCATTGCACACTAACGTTGGATACCGGTATCAATCAAGGGGACATCGATGAGTACAGTCAACAGGTTACCCAGATGCGCAAAATCTACGAGAATTGCCGAACAGTTCTCGTCTGGCTCGGGCCCTATAATGCTGCAAACGAGGCCGACCTAGCCACTTCATCCATCCAAACTAGCGCTCCCTTTGTCGGCGAGCACTCGTCCTTGACTTTCGGCGACCTGGGTGCTTTCGATCCATACTCCATTGAAAAGGCATTGATACTCGGTATCTCAGCGCCAAATGTTTTCCTGTACTCTAGTCCTCCTGTATGGTCTGCACTGATCTGGCTCTTTAGTCATCAGTATTCCACTCGCGTGTGGGCCATACAGGAAGTAACCGCCAACCTGCCTCGCATAATGCACTGTGGCCACCATTCTGTCGAGTGGAAGGGAGGCGCCCTTTCAAGACGAGCCTGAAAGAGAAGTGCCATCTTGGATACCGAGATGGGATATTGCTCAGTGGTTCCGTAATCCGTTTCGCCGTGATCAGTACCTGCCCTAGAAGCCATCTGGTGGCAGCGACTCTATCTGGTGGATTGCCAAGAAGAACAACGTTCTCCTTCTAATCGGTTTTATGCTTGACCATATAGTCAGTTGTTTCATATACTGAAGGCGTCTTTGATGACTTCCTCCTGGACTCCCACGAAGGACGTCAACAACTGCAAGCCTTCTGGACCAACCTGTTATCTACCATTAAAGCGCCAAACGCCCGTCATGAGATGTCATTACCAGAGAAAGATCTGGAAACCATCGCAGTCTCCTTCTACGGCACAGACCAGAACTCAAATCCCGCATACGAAGACAGATTGGTAGAAAATTTCCTCGCATACCTTACCATTTTTATAGATGCACAAACGGTCGCATGGTGCATCTCACCAATTTCGAAACCCACAGCGGACTTAGACAATGGCCGACTCTTCGGTAAGCCTTACTGGAACTTCGCCTACTACGACGCCACGGTCTTCGTTACAAAGCAGGGCTATATGGCCTGCTCGATAGCTGTGGTACAAGGAGGCGATGTGGTATCTGTGCCCGAGTCACGACGTTTTCTTTTTTGATGGGAAAGAGTCAAGATCAGCAGGGAGAGTGTTACAAGATGAGAGGTATTGTTATATTCAGTGGATTATGCATGGTGAGGAGTGGAAGGGACAGGATGATATTGTGAGGATACGATGAGCCACAGCAGCCATTTACTAGTTAACGAGTAACGATTCATGATATAGAATACAAATGCAAATTATTTCCATTTATGCTGCACTCCAAATGAATCGATGCTTTTTCAAAATCCGAGTCTGTTTATCCGACCTCCCCCCCTCCTACCAATTTAGTCAGTGGACCTCCTCTCCATCTTAGATTGTTGTACGCTCCCTCCTCCACGACGGCGCCCTTGTCAAGCACGACTACCTTATCAGCACTCTTCATAATCCTTAGATCATGCGTGATGACCACAACGGCTACTCCACCTCCGCCAGCGACTGCTCTCCTTAGTGCTTCACAAACGACGTCTGCAGCTTCGACATCCAAACCAGCAGTCGGCTCGTCGAGCACCAAGACTTTTGGTTTGCGCACAAGTGCTCTTGCGATCGCTAACCTCATCTGTTGTCCCCCAGAAAGACCTTGGCCACCTTCACCCACAAGGGAGCTGTAACCGAGAGGCAGAGAGCTGATGAACTCATGGAGTCCAGCTGCACGCGCAGCGGCCTCCATGTTGGCTTGAAGCAGAAGGCCAGGATGAGTCTCTGGGTTGAGGCCGTAAGTTATATTCTCGGCGACGGTTCTCGGGAAGATCACTGGGAATTGCGGCACGAGAGCCATATGACTGCGCAGTGCTGGCAGGTTGAGCTCAGCAAGCGGCTTGTGGCCGAAAGTGATGGTGTCAGAGGATGAGCTTGGAGCATATAATCCGAGCAGCAACGCAGCCATAGTCGATTTCCCTGAGCCGGAGCTGCCAACAAGTGCGACGTATTCATTTGGCTGGAAAACCAAACTGAGGCTACGAAGGACCTGGATGCCTGGTCGAAGTGGGTATGCAAAGTTGAGCTTGCTCATCTTGATCGGCAGCGGCGACGCTACTTCCTTATATACCACGCCATCAGGAGATGACTTTGCGTTTGAAATCTCTGACGGGAATGGACAGAGGTTGGCTAGATCCAGGATCTGTGTTGCTGTCACACGGGACTGTGATATCTGAGGCAAGAATGCTAGGCACGAAGTAGCGCTTCCGAGACCGAAAAGCAGCAGATTCGTTGCTGCAACAACATCTGAGAAAGCCCATGTGCTTGTGCTAATAAGTACGGCACCATAGTAGAAGAACAGAGCGCCGGAAAACTGAGTTGTGGAGTCCGACAAACCATGTAGGATGCCCGAGAAGAGTCCACGCTTCAGGCCAATGCGGTAGCCTTCTTCAAGTGCAGCTTGGTGCTTGTTCTCGAAGTGCTGCTCTAAAGTCAGAGCACGTACGACACGAATGTTGGCGAAGGTTTCAGTCAGAGTTGTGCCGATGATTTTGAACTGGACATCGGTCTTCTTCTCCCAAGCGCTAGAGACTGCGTCAAATGCCCTCGTCAAACCATAGAGAGCAGGCGTGATTGCCAAGCCAACAAGTGTGAGCTTCCAACAGATTACAAAGGCCCAGATGACAGAGATCGACACCATACCGGCACACACTACAGAGAAACCCACGAACCGACCCAACAGATTCTTCATCTCTTCTGCACTTCGGTCCAGCACTTGACTCAGTTTAGCCGGAGTGTTCTCTTCGTCATCAAACCACTCTCGTGGCTGTCCCAGCACATTGCGAAGTGCTTGGACGCGGAGCTCGTCGACCCAAAGACGTCCTACCCACTCGAAGCAACAATATTGTCCGTAACCGGTTAACCCATCTAAAACGGCGATACCAAGGGAGATCGTTGCCCACTTCAGAGCCTCACTATTCTGTTGCTCCTTGGGAACATAGAATGTGTTCAGAAGCTTAGCAAGGATGAATGAGAACGTTGGTGTGCAGGCTGAGTTGAGAATTGCGAAAATGAAGGCAAATATTAACACAACGCGACCACTTGCTGTTAAGTTTGGCCAAACGGTCGAAAAAATCTCCTTGAGGGTTGTTGCATCTCCTTCCTTTGCTGCTTTTGGCTTTCGGCGTTTTGAGAGTGATCGCCCAAGTGTTTTCAGACCAAATGATGTTCCTGACTCCTCGTCATGTTTTCGCCTTTGCCCAAGTTTCTTCGTTCTCTTGCGCTGGGGATCTTTAAAGTTGACGGAGGCACGGCGGATCATTCTTCTCGGATACTCCGTCGCCACGTCTTCCCCCGATGGCAACCCCTGTATAGCCGCCGCATCGTAGACACTGAGCGGACGTAGTGATCGCCTGTTCTCGTCTGTGTTCGACTGCTGCGCCATCCATGGCCGCATTAGAAACTCAAACTCCTCAGGGGGTTGTACTGTCGAAGCGGCAAACTTCACTGAACGTTGTGGTGGAGGTCGGCGCATCAGGTCTTCCATGGCCATTGCGTTCGCGTATCCGAGACCCATGGAGCGTCGATGGGCTTGCGCGTTGCTCATTGGCCTAGATGGTTGCTGAACTAGGAATTGAGAAAATCGCTTCAAGTTGGTAGCCACAGTAGTGTTTGGTCTGATCGCATCCGTGTTTTCCGCGGCTGTATCATAACTAGTGACTGAACCTACAATGGACGGGGCGATCTTCTTATCCATCGTAAGTGGAGAAAAACAGAAGTTGCCCTTGTCCTCACTGACAGGAGACAGCTCACTCTTCACATTGAGTCCTTCATCGTTGACAAGCGTGGCAAAAACACCACTCGGATTCTTCATGAGCATCTTTCGAAAGCCCTCCTCAACAATTTCACCCTGTTTCATGATATACACGAAATCTTCGTCCCGAATCTGATGCTGGTCATGAGTCACAATGATAGTGGTCTTGCCCCGTCTCCAATATCTGATGGCTTCCCAGACAAGGTCCTTATTTGCAATGTCCAGGGCCGATGTCACCTCGTCTAGGATGAGAATCGGTGTATCTCTGAGTCGGGCACGAGCTATAGCTACTCTTTGCTTCTGACCACCGCTCATTGTGTGCGTACTTGCGTTGATTGGCGTCTTTATTCCCAGGGGGAGATCGTGTATTACTGGTGTGAGCATTGCTAGGTCACATGCTTGATCGACCGCTTCCTTGCTTGGCACAACTCCATTCTGGCTGCCAAAATTCAGGTTTTCCTCAATCGTTCCATTAAACAGCACACTGTCCTGCTGGACCAGAGTAATGTTTTCCCGCACCCATATGGTGTCTAGCCTCCGAATATCGTGGCCGTCGATGGTGATCTCACCAGAATTCTGCTCATAGAATTTGAGCAAAAGATTGGAGATGGTGCTCTTTCCAGATCCACTTCTCCCGAACAAGAACGTCGTTTCACCGACAGGAAACGAGAATGAGCAATTTCTGAGAACCATTTGTTGCGGATTCGATGGGTACGCAAAGTTGATATCCTTTATTTCTACGTCACCATCGCAACCTTGTGGCCAGGTGCAACCGAGCTCGGTCTTACTTTGATGTTTGTCGCGAGAATGGATGTCGCCCATAAGCTGCTTGATAGACTCTCCCGCCGACATGCCTTTAGTGAGTACAAGCATTTGTGTTAGCATCCCTTGTGCGGCCTGTGATGCCATGAGAAAGGCATACAGGGTCGTCAGCACATTACCAGCGGTCATCTCGCCCTCATTGTAGAGCGCAAGGCCGTACCAGAAGCCAACCACAAACGTCGAGATGACCAGGAATTTTCCAAATCCCATCATCTGCGAAGCCGAATTCGCTTGTGTGAAGTAGGATTCCGCCGCTACCGCGATAGCTTTTGTATATTGGTCAACCTCGTGCTCCTGGCCGTTGAACACTTTGACTGTATCGACGGCATTTATGGCAGTATTGGCGTACTTCGTGGCTATACCTAGCTCAACCTTTTGCTTCTCCACGGCTGGCTGGAGTCGTCGTGACATGAGCCAGAATCCGAGACCGCCGACCGGTAAGATACAGAGAAGTACGAGAGTGAGCTTCCACGAGAAGTAGAATGCTACTCCCAATCCTCCTATGACACTAGCTATGTCGTCCATGACAAATCCGAGTGGCTGACTTGTGGATAACTGAAGCTCACGAATTTGCCTGATCAGTTAGCAAAGCTTTCGTTGCCAAAATGGAATGGCAGCTTACGTTTGAACCCGTACAAGCAAAGAACTTATGCCATCTGGGCACAAGTCGAACCATTTCATCTCTCTCCTTAACAGTCCCTTGAACATTCTCGTCCTCACATTTCTTGCCTGCGCTTCTCCAAAGCTGACCCAAATCACAAACGACCCGCCGTTCATCAACCAGTTCCCAAGTCCAATGCCAACGATTACAAGACACCATTTTGAAACCTCTTCCATCAGTTGCGTCTCGGTTATCTGGCCTCCCTGATACTTTGCGATAACGTCGAAAATGAGGCCCAAAAATACCGCCATTAGTGGTTTCAGAACTCCGCCAGCAATCGAGCAGCATATCCCAGGGATGAATAGGCGAAGGTTTCTACGCCGAGTAAAGGCGAAGAGCGACTTGACTGTGCCATTAGGCCCATTTTCATGCGCTGGCACTGCGGGTTCAACTTCAAGAATTGAGTCCGGTCGGTCGGACTCGGCTCTTTTGGTGGTTTCCATCCGCAGCTGCTTGTCTGATGGCAGCTCGTCCATCTCTTTGAATTTACTTATCATGGCCGATCAAGTAACGAGTCCACGGAGCGAGGAATGCAAGATCAACAACGACATCCCCAACTATTCGAATCAAGCGAAGTAAAAACGCATCAAAAGAAGCCCAAAGCGGTCAAGATGGTGTATGAAGCATGCCCTGCCAAAGGTAATTATGCGTAATATCTAGGCCAAGCACGCCCTTAGTATTGTTCTTCACCATTGTTCTTCACCCCGCACAACTTGTGCACCTCGAGTGTGAAGTTATAAAATAGATCAAAGAGCCTTGCGAGACTCGCAGAAATATCGGAGCTTTCGGGTCCAGCCCTATGCGTTATGATGAGATGATCTGCACGGTGCGGTACTACGGAGAAAACGGCTAGGAAGCTGGCCGGGTTTATGCTGTTTCTTAAACGTCACACATAACTGAATGTGGATGCCCTGAATCACGATTGAGCAAAGCGAAGAGATGGAACTTAAAGTATGACAAGGGCTGGCCAATCAAGACTGGTCGTCATCGCGAAGACGCTGACCTGTACACTTGTTCACGTACGGAAAGTATTGCGATTGGTATTTTTCATTTTGTCGTCGTCGGGATATCTATTGCTTCTCACCCTGGGCCTTCTCGTAAATCCAGTCGTTGAGCTTGTTGCGGTTTCTGGTCGCCGTTAGTATTGTTCTCGGGATGCAGCCGCTTCCGGAAATAATCCAGAAGCCCTTCGTGACTAGTCACATACCTGGCAATCTCGATAGCGTAGAACTGCATTCTTGGCACTGTGGAACATCAGCATCAGAAAACATGCTGAACCTCGCTAGTATGTGGGCCCTACCAAAGATGGTGTCTTCCTGGGAGTACTCCGCCTTTGGGCTGTTTCTCAACATGGTGCCGAAGTTGTAGTCGTCAATCTTCTTCTCGTATGCCATCATGAACTTGCGCCAGCGCTCCTTTCCGGTCTTGCTCTTCATCTCATCCTCATCGATGGTAGCGGCTGGGTCGAACTCTGGGAAGTCGGCCTTGAGGTGCTCATAGATCTCGTCATCCATCTTGGTGAGTCTAAGTGCTGAACCCTTGACCTTCTCAAGGATGGCCCAGTAGGTGGACATGTGCTGGACAACTGCGGCCATTCGTCAGATCCGTTTTCGGTTTCTGTAATTTGTGAGGTGCATACCCTTGACAGCGAACTGCTTCTCAATCTACATTGCTGTCAGCTGTTGAAGAACGGCGCAGCAGGAGGAGGCTACATACATCCTCCAAGTTCTCCGCCTCGTTTGGGTTGAAGTTTGCTGCTGTCTTTTCGACCATCTTGGCAGTATTCCTGGTATCTGCCATGTTGGTAAGTATTTGACCGATATTGTATGCAGAGACGCACTATGCGACAACGGGAGCCTACACAAAAATTGGATTAGGTGTGTTGACTTACCAGTAATCTTGTTGTGGTATGGATAGGACAGAATGACGACACGGCAAATGCCGGCGGGGTACTGCTTCTGTTTTGGCGCCCGCCTAAATAAACGCGGTCAACCCCACTATTGGCGTTTAATTTCCAACGACATCAGAATTGACAGCCAATATCAATGCCCACCGTATACAAAACGTCTGCCAATCACTGCATGGAAGCTACTACTTTCTGTAAATTCCTCTGTCAAAGTGATCAAGCGGAGTGCGAAGGTGAATTCAAGTCAATCTCGCCAAGCAATAAAGCTTTCGAAGATCTCCAGCGCTGTTCTCAAATTCGGAGTAGACATGTCCAGTAATTTTGAAGATTTCCCATAGTTCAAAAGTTCTCAATGAGGAGGCCATAAGTAGTGTAATATAGAGTTACTGCACACATATTGCCACACTACTTATGTTAGTTGGTGAAATTCCTATGCTAGCTTCTGGCCATACTTGGCGCTTGATTGTCCTCGTACTCCCGAGGGGCTGCAACCTGAACATTATTTATGGCCTTTCGTGCCTATACCCTCCTCTGCCATCCCGCGCACCATTGCCTCCATGAGACTGAGAACCGTGGTACTTGCGGTAGAGAGCAGAGAACTTTCCGAAGCGCTAACTGATTAATTCATCCGATGCAGAGTTGTATAAATGCGAATCAATATGTTGCGAGTGTCGCGTCGGCTGTCATTCGCGTGTCTTCATAGGCGGACAGGGTTCTTTGAGGTGGCTACTCCTGCTATCATCCAGGTCCATCCCTCGTCGCAGATGCGTATTGCTAGTATTATGAGTGCCTCTCCTCAGGCCAGATGGCTGTTAATGTCTGAAATATGTCTTGTGGTCACGCTTAGTTGTTGCTCTTATCATGTCACGCCCCTCTCTTCACGCTCAGTGCTTCTCTTTACCGTCCTGGCTCCGGCTGGGAACGCGAGAGGCCTCACCTGTACGCAGGTAAACATTGGAGCCATAATCCCGTGGCAACTCGCGAGAGGTGACGCTGCCGGTAACATGGTGGCTCTTTTCTTCCCCCTTAGCCCTAATGAACACTCGATGCCCCCCACCCCCCCCTATTTGTCGCGGGACTTCCGAGAATCCAGCCCGTCCAGAGGGGGCAGCCACGAGCACAGCAGCCACAACTGCTTTGAACCAGGGTCTGGCCTGTCCAACAGCCTCAGCTCCAACGATCGCCTTTGCACCAGCCTCGCACACCAGGCAGATGTTCCAGACCCCAGATTCAGCTTTGCAGGCTTTCTCTTCGATGTCAAGGGTAAGTGCAGATATTAGCAAGAGCCAATACAGGCCTTATGTCCCAACGACTGAGCAGACCGAGCTCCAACCACATCCGGATACGTACATTGGGCCGTGGTCACCTCTTCCCGAGAAGATGACAAACATTAGGCAAAGGAGGATTGGCGACGACATGACTGAGGAAGGTTTGAGACTTCTCCTAGCTCAGAGAACAGTTTACTCCCCAATTTCTCAGGGCACTACCACTGAAGATTCTCATGTGCCAAGCATGGTATCTGAAGTAGCCACAGTCTTTATTCAGAGGAAGCTACAATCTCCAATCTTGGAGGAGATTGATTCTAGCTCTGTGTATGAAGGGGATCCTTTAGAATCTATGGCCCTGAAGCCAAGAGTGGACGAGCAATCAGAGAAGCAGACCAAGAAGGGATTCTCCAAGATAACATTGAGTTATGAGGACAGAGAGAACTTCAATAAAGAAAACACCCACAGAGGGGACGCCCACTCCACCAGTATCTTGGCTAAGCTTCCACAAGAGGTCTTTCCACACCAAAGTGGTGCAGCAACAACATCTGGACAGACGCAGGATATGGTGGTTTATAAGAACATGGAGAATGTGGATAACGAGAAGGATACGGCTCCGGCCATCCTCCTGCGGAGGAAGCCAAATTGTGCCAGCAAGAAGCCAGAAGAGCTCCAGCACAAAGCCATGTTCCCAAAATTTGGTCACAAGGCAGCAACTGCTGGCAATGGGCGAAAATTAAACAATAACAAGGACGACGAGAACACAAACCCGCGAAACTCCAGCCTCCAGGAGGAGTTGTTCTGTGTTAGCAAGAAGCGGGAAGAGCTCCAGCACGCAGAATCCGTCTCAGATTCAAATCACGAGGCATCAATTGGCAACGACGCTATAATTGTAAACAACAACAACGCTGCCGATAACATTGACCTGTCGACCTTTGGCCCAGATACGAAATTATCCTGTGCTAGCAAGGAGCCAGAAGAGCTCCAGCACATTAACCTCTCGACAGACACCCACAAGGCTGAGCTTCTCGACCGGGAAGACCACAACGGAGAGGCGCCATCTTTTACCAAACGCTTCTCAACAGTAGTCACTGCATTGAAGCGCAACATGAGCACTTCAAGCAGGAAGTCTCGTGGCTCAGAAAGTTACGCTGCCACCGTTGAGGACGATCCCGAATCCGACACAAATACTTTGTCGCAACAATCGGGCGCCATGCCTTCCCACTCGGACGTGGCCAATGAGCCGACACCACAACAAAACAATCGCTCGTCTTCAGCACCAGCACCAAGGAAGCTGATGAAGAGGAGCGATCCAAGACTCGCCGTCGACATTGGTAGATCCTTAAACGCCGAGGAGGCACGAATCGGAACTCCACCGCTCGAGTTCGACAACAAGCGCGCTTCTATGATGTCTCAACGTACTGCTTCCCCCAAAACCACGGACCCACGCCGCGACCGCAATGCCAAAAAACTCCCAACCGAGTACGACACAAACAACCCACGCGCTTCCAGAAGTTCAAGCATTGCCTCTACTTCCGAAAGTGCGATGAAGCGCCTATCTCTCAAAGCAAAGGTCCCGGCCAACAAGCGCTTCTCGACCGCAACCACAGCTTCCGACAGCGACGAGACCGCCGTTGGGGACTCTAACCCACCACTACCAGAGTTTACGATGTCCGTCAACCCCAAGCAGACGCCCAGGTCCTCCACATCATATATGAAGAGACCCTCGCGCACCATTCCCTCCGCAAAGCGTAGCAGCAGGCTCGGAAGCTCTCGCACCATGGAGACCAGCAAAAACAGCGACGACGATAGGGTCGACTGGGTTTCCATCAGCTCTCTGAAGATGCTCCTCGATGCCGAGAAAGGTATCTATCACAAGCTTAAGTCGGGTCCAAAGGACGAGTACGAGTCTCGCGAGAACATCGAGCGTCTTCCATTCCTCGTCACCAAACCAGATTTGTTCGCTAAGTTGAAGGACCAAGGTCCAGAGGACATCCAGCTCTACTACCAGGCATTACCAGTGGAGCTTAGACCGATGATCTGGATCGACGAGCAGACAGGCGAGATGGGTTTCTACCAGGAGTCTAAGAAGCGCCCTTTGATGAGAAGCATTCTTGAGGGGCCAGACGAGCGCGGCCATAGGGCTCATTTTCATCAAGGGTGGCCACGGAGTTCTGAAGAGGGTGAAGATCCTTATGACTCTGACGGCTCTGAGAGCGAGGCGGATCGCGGTAGAGGTTATCCACGCCCGCTCGACTTCGCCGACCATTGTCTCCCACCAGATTCCGATGAGAAGGAGCTCTACGTACCATATATCACGAAGGAGGAGTATCTCGAGCACTTCTGGAAGCTCAAGGAGCCATTGTGGGTGGAAGATAACACTCTCAGCAGTGATGACGCCGAGTTGCTCGCTTGGTGCGAGGCCGAAATAAAAGAAGTCGAAGCCGACAAGCTTCTCCAGCTTTACACTATCAGGCACAAGCTTGACAAGGAGAAAGCAAAACTCAACAAGCTCAACCACGGCGCGTATTGGGCACTGAACTCCAAAGGCCTCTCTGCCGTTGAGGACCATGGCGTCGACGCCGCCCAGGCAGCCATTCTCGATGCAGAGAGCTTACATGAGATCGCTTGGACCTGGGATGTCGTCGCTGCTATGCACAACAACAAAATATTAGGCTACTTGTTGACTAACAACCCAAGACGGTGGAACAATACCCGCATTTTGCTTGGGTTTGAGTGCGCCGCGAGGGCGGATGCGCTTATGGAAGAGCGCGAAGCACTTGGGTCGGACGACTTCGACGGCTTGACGGGTTCCGTACGACCAGAAATCTACACCAGAAAGTGGGAGACGGGCTTCTACACCCGCATCAAGCCAAATATTCTCAACTGTCCACAGGAGGTGAAGTACAATATCTTGCTCCAGCTTATTCCACCTGAGCTCTCTCCAACAATATTGTTGACGCCAGAGAGTTCCATCGCCAATTACTGGAATGTGCTCAACTTCATCGCCCCACAAGGAGTCATCGGATACGTTTGGGGACTTTTGGAGAGTTGTCGCCAGCTGCGCTCCGAGACCATGGCGTTCTTCTTGACTCAGCACCGTTTCCATATCGCACTGAATTGCCTGCAAACTCTATTCCTGGCACCGATCCTGTATAAATGGACACCACGCTATATCCATATGATACAGAATATCACTATCGAGCTGGATTTCACCTGGAGACAGGGAAACTGGCACAACGACGCTGCCATGTTCAAGAGCAATGGTGTCGAGGAGCTCAAGACACTCCTTGAGATGATTATCCCACCAATGGGAAAAGCTTCATGCATTAAGAAGCTCGAGATCATCGCCAAGAGGTGGGATGGCTTCAGACCATCTATCCAGCAGATGCCAGATGGTATTGCGAACAGAGCCACGGTGCCGTACTGCGACCCTGAGAATACCAAGATCGCTGGTATGATTGTCAAGCACATTGGGCTCAGCGGAGGGGTCCCAATTTACGACCTTCGTCTTTCTGGCTTCCCAGATGAGTGGGCATTGAAGGTCCAGGAATTGTTGCTGCCAGCGGAGGAGAGAGACGATGGAATTCCAAATCCCGACTATATCCCAAACTATGGTGAGGAGAGGCCAGAAGAGCCAGAAGAGGCATGGCCAGACTTGACTGATGATGCACCATACCTTGCACCAATGCCGCCGTCGCGTCCATCCTCCCCGACCAGTAAAGCCACGCCAGTCCCATTACAGCCAGAGCAGCCGCTCCCAGAATCAGAGAACGGCAATAAGGCGGAAGCGGAGCGCAAGATGGTGTCCGGGACGTTCGAGTGGACTCTGAATGACGAGCGCAGATTTTGGGAGTCAGCCATGTCCAAGGAACAACCTTTTCTCAACCTCGGCCAACACATCCCAGACAGCATGCCAGCCACCAGAGTGTCCTATGCCAGGGCCCTTTACGACTTTGATGGTACCGGAGACGGTAAAGAGTTGCCGTTGAAGGCTGGTGATCTGATCGCCATCAGGAGCTTCGTCATGAAGGATTGGTGGTTCGGGTTGCAATGTGACGGCACTGGCAAACTCATGATTCCCCTGCAGTCTGGATTGGTGCCTCTGCCATACATTACGACGGCTTTGGAGTTTCCCGAGACGGTCAGAGCGCTGTACGGCCAGAATTCCAACCCAAAGGATCCGCGCCAGCTTCCAATGAATAGGGGCGACATAATCATGGTGTCTGAACCCCGTGGCAAGAACTGGTGGAACGGCGAGCTGAAGGGCCGCAAGGGCATCTTCCCAAGGGTTTATGCCGACTATGTCGACGATGAGATTAAGGATAGATGCCACACTGTGCACAAGGCAAGCGGTGGTGTGATTACCTGGCCAGCACTGCGCATCCGCCAGATCAACCATGAATTAGAACAGCGTCGCATTTCGGCAGCTACAAACCAGTCTGAACCGTCTTCCGCATCACCACCATCTCCTTCTCCTGCTTGGCGCGACCACAACAACGTTGACGAGAAGAACATCCACTCAATCAAACCCGTAGACGACGGTCCAGCTGAAGGCGAGACTGCCAAAGAGAAGGCGGCCAGGCTCAAGAAGGCGAAGAGGAACATCCAGCAGCGAGAGGCCAAGAGGCGTAAGAAGGAGCGGGATGACGCCGAGAAGGCAACTGGTTCTAGCTTCATCCTCGAGCAGTTCGAGAAACAGGTGATCATTGAGTGCGAATGGCAGGCAAAGGCTGATGCTAAGGTGGCCAGACGTGCTGTCAGAGAGAAAGCAAGAGCGAAAGGCGTCTATGGTGGGGCGTATGAGGCTGATGACGATGTCGAGGAGGGGGGGTTTAATGACGAGGAGCAGTGGGAGGATAGTGTGGTGGAGGTTGACTCAAAGGTGTACGGGGTGTACGGCATCAAGCAGTAGATGCGCAATGATGTCTGCACGATGCGAGGAGCTGAATTAGTATTACTGCCAACGTAACAACAGCAGGAACCTCAGACTTTCTCAACTTGAGAATTTCTGGTACGGAATGGCTGTTCACTGCATGGCGGGGCTGATAATTCCTCCTTTTCAAAATGGCCTCCGGATGCCCCTGGGTACATGGCTGGTTACTAGTTGAATGAGGATACTTGACTTAATTTCAATGCGAATTTAAAGTGTCATACAAAACTAGAACATGCAGAGTATGTGATCGCGTACTTGGTGCAGAACTGTGGAGGCCGTTTGAACGCTGTATAGTTTACGCAACGAAAGGTTCAAAGCCTCTGGCTCCAGAAAGCAGCCCCTCATGGACTCATTTCTCATGTTATAAGCAGCACCTCGAAGAAGTCACTGTTAGAAAAGAATGCCAATGTCCGACACCGCCGATGAGACGTAGGACGTTGGCGGCCACAAGCTAATTTTTGAGGGTCGTAATACCCCGCGAGCGAGATACTGTAAGAGAAGGATCCCAATGGTTATTTAACGAACATATTTATGAAGAGATCGACAGATAATGTGTCAACGTGCAGAATTGATTGAAGCATTGGTGTTGTCATTCATGCGGTCCTCACCGCGGTACCGCGCCAGACGCCATGTCTTGGCAGATACCCCGATACCTGACAGCATGACAGGGGTACCGCGCTTACCTCAAGGTGTCGTGTCCACAAGGTTCAGCAGCTCAGCTCCGACCTTATTCAAGTTTGTAGAACACAACACGTACACAATGCGTCTTCTGTCATTATTGCCGCTATTAGCGGCGGCTGGTACAGCTCTGGCTGCTGATGTGTGGACATTCGAAGATGGGAGTGTCGCTGTCGGTGGAAAGAAGGAGTCGTAAGCTGCACTGTCTCCGATATTCATGGGCACCGCAATTATAGCAATGCTGCTGTATTTGTACGATCGAGGGCAATGCTAACTTCTGTGCCTCAGGCTGTCCGCCACTAAGCCCTTAAGCCGGCAAATAACGCTCTGCACGACCGACACACTTAAGTTGCTTTTGACGACGCAATCCGGATCAGACCCAAAGCGTCCCCACCAAGCCCACCTCCTCCTCACGTCCGCCAATAACTCAAATCTTGAGACCGCATACCCTCTCACAGTCAGAGACTCCGGCCGCGCAACCCTCTCCCTCTCCTCGTCCGACCTCCCACTGAACCTCCTTTCCACACCCCTCAAGACATCGCTTGTCTTGGGCTCTTTCGGTGAGGCGAAGCCGAGTATCACGGAAGTCTTCACTGTCACAATCAATGGCGGCGAAGAAATTAAGAGGCTTGTTGCGCCCGAGCGATACGCCGCAAAGCCAGAGATCCATCACTACTTCAAGGAGGACCAGAAGAGCCCGCCTAAGATTATTAGTTTGGTCTTCACACTCGCAGTCCTAGCCACCCTTCCAATCCTTTTTATCGCATGGGCTTTGCTGGGTGCAAATCTTAAGGGGCTGGGAAGTGCGATCAAGACTGCGCCGTTGGCACACACCACCTTCTACGGCTCACTCCTGGCGCTTGAGGGTGTGTTTGGGATGTACTACTACAGCTGGCGTCTCTTCAAAGTCCTCCCAATCGTTGGAGCTATCGGTGTCGTAGCATGCCTGAGCGGGAGTAAGGCGCTGAGCGAGGTTCAGAAGCGTAGGGTGGCGGGCCAGAGATAGGAGAAAATAAAATGAAGGTGTGGAGGGCGTTTGTAAAGTTAAGAGCAAAAGCCAAATATAAGTTTCTCCCGAGTCAAAATGATGAATGGTATATAAATTGAGTGCAAAGCTGGCCGTGAAAAGGCGCAAGACTCAAGACTGATTAACTGCTCGAGAACAACATAGATGGTAAGTTGGCATAAACAGCTATGACTGACGTCAAGTTTGAAACAACCGCGTTAATCGATTAGCATTCAAAAGAGTCGATTTCCGTGTTGATTTTGGAATGGCCCACCATAAAACCTCGCAGGGCCGTCAATGGGGATTGGGTTCAAAAATGCTCGCGCTCACATGGCCAAAAGTACTGCATCAAACTGCATCTGTTACATATGAAGAATGGCACTACTTATGGCCTCGTTGGCCAAACTCTACAAATCTCACAATTCAATACTTTATAGGGCAGTGTAATCATTTTTGATCGCTAAACAGGCTAACGCTCGCCTAATGCAAGATCTTCTTGATTTTTAGTCTATCGTACATCCATTCGCGCCGTAAAGCAATGCGCATAGCCAATGTGAGATCGGAGGCAGCGCTTTTCTCTACCGTGGTATCGTAGTATACAAGCCCAATGACTTTTATTACGCCCTAATCACCACATACATACATCCGTCATCTTACAAGCGACGGAGGATGTCCGCGACGACCTCGCTGGTCTTGGCAGATCCTCCGAGATCTGGAGACAAATACTTGCCCTCCGTCAGGTTCGCGTCAACAGCCTCATAGATGAGGGCAGCGGCCTTCTCCTCACCCAGAAACTCAAGCATCAGCGCAACACTGCGAAGAGTGGCAATTGGGTTGGCAATGTCCTGGCCAGCAATGTCTGGAGCGCTTCCGTGACATGGCTCACCGATCGCAAAGCCCTCGCCGACATTGGCGGATGGCACCAAGCCGAGCGAACCAACGAGAGCGGCGGCACCGTCGGAAAGGATGTCGCCGTAGAGGTTTGGAGCGACGATGACGTCATAAGTCTCTGGCTGACGGAAAAGCTTGTACACCATCGAGTCGACGATCTGCTCCTCGACGCCGACGGAGCTGTACTTCGCTTGACCGAGTGCAGCCTTGGCGGCAGAGCGGAAAAGGCCGTCGGTTTGGGAGAGGACATTGGATTTGTGCGTAATGGTCACGAGTGGGCTCTTGTGAATCGAGGCCGAACCACCGTCACGGATGCGCTGGCGGGAGAGAGCAATCTCACCAGCCATAGCGGCGATGCGGTAAGATGCCTTTTCGGAGATTCTCTTGATGGCCTCCGCGACCTTAGTGCCGTCGGGGGCGGTGAACGTGCGCTCATCCTTGACGTAGAGATCCTCGGTGTTCTCGCGCACGATGACCATATCAATTGGGTTCTTGGCCGTCAAAATAGACTTGACTGGGCGCACGTTGGCGTAGAGATCCAACTTCTTGCGCAACGCGACGATTGGCGAGGAGTAGCCTTTGACCGCCGTGGTTGGGGACTGGACTGCGCCGAAGAGCGCACCGTCACACTCGTTCTTCAAGATCTCCACAGTCTTGTCTGGGAGCGCTGTGCCGGTTTGCTCGAAGGTCTCGAAGCCGGCTTTCAGGTCGACAAAATCGAACTTCAGGCCCAACGATGCTGGAAGCGCCTCGAGAAGACGCCGTCCGGCTGGGATGACTTCCTTTCCGATGCCATCTCCCGGGATGAGTCCTGTGACTTTGTCAGCTGTGTGACACTTCTGAGAGCTCGTTTGACTGCGTCGAGTTCATTTGCACTCAAATGAATGTGTTTTAAAGAGCTAAATACCAATTCTAAGAGTACGGATAGCCATATTGTCGCCGAGATATAGAGTGCAAGTTGTTATGGTGTCGTGATGACCCCGTGGATATTATAACCATAATTCTGGCCCGACCTCGGATTGGATGACTGTGCCTTCGCTTGCGCTCGCGCTCGAGCAGCTCGCCGGGTTGCCTGGCTTGTGTGTCATCTGTGGACCTCCAGGATGACGCGAATTCACGTGACTCGGGGACCACAATGCCGATGCTCTTGCACAAACTAAACCATCCTTGAAGATCATGAAGATCTTGGCAGAGGCGGCCGGCATCTAGGTGTATTTTTAGGGTTGGATGGGTCGATTGTCTTGGTTCTCTTTCGATCGAATGTTGGGTCTTGGAGACCCCAGATCTTTTAAGACGGATTGCCAGCGAATTAGTGGAGTGATCAAGGTTACAGTGAGTGATAGAACGTGGTTAAGGTTACAGTGAATGATAAGAACGTGGTTAAGGTGTGGTGTTTTGGCACGTTTAGCCTTTTGGTACTCTCGGCGTGCTGAGGACGTTCTTTAGGGTGGCTAGTACCCCCTAACTAAAGCCCCCCCTCCAAGATCTGGAACCTGGGCCTGAAAGCTGCAGCTACAGGACTTTTGAAACTCTTCTTCCACCCCTCAATCTCAGAGATCATCTTCTCCCAACTATACTACGCCTCTATAACCTTCAACTCGGCAAGCCAGTTCTGTATCTTGTGATATCTGACAGCCACTTTACACGCGTCGCGTCTATTCCATCTTGTTTGCGAAGTACTGCGACCCGTTTGGCGCAAGGCGGCACGTCAACTTGCGCGGGTCTAGAAACCGCCAACAAAGCAAGCCGACACATCAACCTCCCAAATCGAGTCGCGCACTTCATATACGACTGACGCATACCTCAATCAATATCAGAAGACATCCGAAATACACTCTATACTCCAAACCCACTAGGCCAAGGCGGAGACAGCCAGTGGTGGAGTCCGCAACCTCAGAGCCATGTTTGAGAACAGGCAGCCAGAGGGTGAGGCCAGCGCATCGCCAACACCAAACAGAGGACGTCCAGGCGCACCAGACAGAGCCCGTAAGTGTCGTCTATTTCCATCCCGCCGCTGCCATCTGCCAATGCAACCTCCCGTCTTCTGCTAGAGCGGTGACGAGGCTGTTCTTAACAGCTTTAGCCTCTCCGTCGATCCGCCCCTGTCCCGAAACACAGCCAGATCCACATCCCTCTTTCCTGACGTCAACCGACACGACCAACTTTGACTAACTTAAACTTTTCTCCAGCAAGTACTACCAATTCCCCGATTACCCGACCTTTCAACAAAGTACAAACAAATTTCGTGGCAGTAGAGAGAAACAGTTCCGGCTCACCACATTGGGGACTCAAGAATAAGGACAATAGCGACGACCAGAGTGAGAGTGAGAAAGAGAACAGCAAGTACGAAGACACCACGGTAAACAATATCACAAACCCACCATCCGAACCAGAAATGTCTCGCCGTAGAGATTCGTTCTCGTTCCACGACGACCTTCCTGCGGAACACAAGAAGATCCAGGAGCGTAAGAGGAGCATTGCAGACGAGTTCCAGCACCGACAAAGTATTTCTCATAGCTTGAGCGTCGACGATGCAATTCCAGAGTGTGCTGTCGAGATGCCGGCGTTGGCAACTCCTCAAGTCGAGGCCAAGAGAGACAGCCATCAGTTTGGATACATGGAGGCAGGTATCGAGGCCCAGGACACCGATACTAACCCACATAAGTACTCGGGAAACAAGGAGACTGGCCAACCGCTTCCAGGGGGCACAAAAACCGAGAATGTTGTCGCTGTCGAGAAGGCAAGAGAAGGCGTTCTGTTAACCAAGGCCGAGGTTGAGAAGTTGAAGGACGCCATCTCCCCCATGAACTTGGATGGTTCTCCCGCCTCGAACAAGAGCTCGCCCGCATTCGCTGCGAAACCATCTCCACCGCCTTTTGCAATATCAACACCACCATCTGCGGCCAACATGGCCAGAGGTGCATCGTATAAATCCACCTCTCCAACGATAGCCGCAGTCGCAAGACCCACCGCTGACAAGATCGCAAATCCACCTGGTTCGTCAGCAAACGCCGCTCCATCGAGACTGGCCAGCACGTCTGCTCGTCCATCCACATCATCCGCAGCTTCTTCCGCCGCAGGTGCTACCGCAAAGAAGTCTGCACCATCCGCATCGAGCGGAAGCGGGTTTGTCAGGCCAAGACCCAAGTCACCAATGCGGCCAACGCGTTTACTATCTTCTCTGACCGCACCAACTGCATCCTCGACACAGAAGATGGCTGGCGCACCTGCAAACGATGTGACCACACAAAGACGCCGTGGATCGACCACCGGTGCCGTCCCAAGCGTCAAGGCGTCTGGTGATCGCGAGCCAAGTCGTGTCGCCCGCGGGGACAGCCTCCGCCGAGCAAACTCCCACACCCGCCCAAGCGTTGGCCCACCACCTGCGAAAGACGTCGTAAAGAAGCCCGTCAGCAAGGTCATCCCCAGCAGCTCCACCTCCTCCGTCAACACCAAACCAACCAATGACTCCTTCCTCGAGCGGATGATGCGCCCAACGGCCGCAAGCCAGAGCAAGACACATGTCAAGGCAGAGGAACAGAAAGATAAGGTAGCAAAGCCAAAGCCTGTCGTGTCCGCTGCCTCGGCCCCGGTACAGATCAAGCACGCCGAGAGGGAAAAGCCCCAGGCACGAGCTCAGCCAACGATAGAACTTGCCGGTGACCCAAGCTCCCCGACCGGAAATACGTTCAAGAAGCTGCCACGGGGTGTGGTACCAATACCAAAGTTGGCGAAGAGGAAAAGTAAGCCTGAGCCGCTGAAGGATAGCACGATCCAGGAAATTAAGATCGAGCATCGTAGAGCGAGCAGTGGTCCACGTAGCCCGAGACCAGCTATTGTCTCGAATCCGACGACGATTGCGGAGGAGGAGGAGCCCGAGGAGACGGTTGGGGTCGATGACGATGGAAACCTCGGCCATGTGTCTCTGTCGGAGGATAGTGATCCGGCCGCAAAGGATGGGCAGCCACGGTCGATTAGTGAGCAAGCCGAGGCGGTCCCAGCGGGTGCACACGTCGATGGAAGCAATGACGAGGCTGCTGGCGTTAAGTCCAACGCCCCATCTCCCACCTCTCAGCCGATGGCTGATAATGTTTCCGCCGGTCTCGTTGATGTAAGCGAGAAGAGCGGTGGCAGCGCGCTGGATAATGGCAGCAACTATGTCATCAAGAAACCGGCGACTCAGGAGTCGCTCGATATCGCTGCGGAGGCCGTAGACGACGCCAACATGCAGAAGGATGTTGCTGATGAGGGGAGCAAGAAGGCAGATGTGAAGAAGGCGGATGCGGCTCAGCATTTTGCGCAGATGTATCAATCGAACTCGAGTATGTTAAGTGGAAGTGCGCTCGATACTGACGACGAGGAGACGCCGGAGGTGGAGAAGAAGGACCCGTTGGCGGAGAAGATGGGTGATGACATTTTACGCGCCGAGGCCGACGCGACGACGGACCTTGCTCGCGGCGAGGTTGACTTTAAGAAGGATAACGTTGAGGACGTGGAGGCGACGACGTTGGCTTCGTAGGTTTTGCACGGGGGAAGGGACATGGTTGACGGTATCACGATGCGACGACATGAACGTCGCGATTACTTTCTTTGATTATGCATTGCGCGCGGATGTATCATAGACTGAAGGGGTGCGTGAGCGAGAGTTTCAGTTAATTGATTAGCTTAGAGATAGCCTTGCTTAGCGAGCGATAAAGAACTAACTTTATGAAGTACATGACTATTTGTGATATTTTGGAGTTGTCGCCGACGTGGCCATAAATATTGGCGGTATGCCTTATCATTTCGCGCTGGATGCCACACTACTTTTGACCGTGCTTGCAGCGGCATTCTGACATCAATTTACCATACCTTCACGATGCCCGCCATGGTGAGTTATTATGGTAGAGAACTCGGCGACTGACATTTCCAACAAGCGACCGGTTGGTATCCTATCACTGAAGAAGTATAATCAATATTGTGAAGAATGAACATTATTATCACAACTCTAACTACCAG
>RCNJ01000202.1_pt1 | contig 42167 bp, 31 predicted proteins | sample 2041171 | NCBI WGS metagenome assembly RCNJ01 (sample SAMN09708213, study PRJNA481090) | feces metagenome | biome: feces | host: Pygoscelis adeliae | place: Antarctica: Rookery Lake | collected 2010-03-01 | reverse complement strand
CTACTTTGAAGCAATACTACCTTGAAGCAATAAATACTACTTTGAAGCAATACTACTTTGAAACAATACTTAAAAGCAACTAGAAAAGAAGATTAGATTAAAATCATGAGCTTCGTCGAGGTTAGATAGAGCCTTAGAGCCTTGCAGCCAGAGGAAACCGGTTGGTCATGAATTCGACGTTGAACCCTGAGTTGTTGGTGCCAAGGGAAAACGGGAAAAGCGCCGTTGACGATGTGTCGATCGTTAGTTCCAAAGATCATGGAAAGTGAGAGATGTGACCAGAACGTGGCCGCTGAGGACAAGCGTCAAGTTGTAAAATGCCAGACTTGACAGATAGACGGCTAGAAATTGCTTATTATATAGAGAGAGCAAGTTGTCGGTCAACGGGTCGATACAACAGGACAGAATCTGCACGCTCGCATTCACTTCATCTCAAAGGGTCAATTTCGGATTTGTTCCATGGGGGGCCCTGGAACCAAAAGAGAAACTTGAAACGTCGATCAAGTGCCAGTGTGTCTTACCCTCTCGGGCACTCCCAGGCACCCCCAGGCACCCCCAGGCACGAGCACCAAACTTGACGGCCGAGACACCTTGATTGGTCTGGCTCATGCTTGGCTGTCTCGTTTCAGCACAACGGTAGTGAGTCTGCACCCTTGTAGCTCGAGATGAAAACTGAGCGTAACCCTGGGGATCAAGAATCCTCCTCTGGGGCTTCTGGGGCTTCTGGGGCTTCTGGACCCTCTTCGCCATTCTTATAACCTCGTCCGTCTCTCGTTCCGGCTTCTGATAAGAACTTCTGATAAGAAGGACTTTGTCCAATTGTATACACTCAATTCTATACACTCAATTGTATACACTCGCTTCGCCGCATGAACAACTACGACCGCGGTTTTGTTCAATACTCTTCTTTCACCACCCACTCATTTCCAACGGCCGCAGTCAAATTATCGATCTCCATATCTGACGCGCCCCGTTTCTCCACTCCACATCCCATGCACACGAGCCTCTCATAAACGGCAACTCACAGATCTTCATCTTTGTAAGATCTCGCTAGCCCACTCCGAGCAGGTTATTTGCCATCGCCAGCTGAGCACCAAAACGGACTGCTGCGACGTCACAGAAATTCGTCTCTCCGACAACTGCGATTGAAGAGCTGGCGTCAAGTCCATGGCGATTCAGCAACGCCTGTCTCTACCAAGGACATCAACAAACGGTTTCGTGGCTCTGGATAATAACGAAAACGGCAATATGGAGGAGATTCCAATGACGAAGGTGCGCTCGCAGCATAGCACCAATTGGGACCATAATGGAGAAGGTAGCATATACAAGTCCGAGACGCACAAGGAGCAGCCGATGAACGTATCACCGGGGGGAGGAAACCATGGAAGACGCAAGTTGGCCAAGTTGAACTCGAGTGGACTGGAGGAGAAGAATGTTTCGTTGACTGGCATGGGCAAGATTTACGACAAGATTATCAAGTTTTCCGTCGTTACTCGCTACATGGTTTACGTTGTGCCAGTGGCAGCCATTCTGGCCATCCCAATCACGTTGGGTGCGACCACGGCCAAGGAGACTAGGATCGGTGGTATGCGCATGTTGTGGTTCTTCATCTGGGTTGAACTCGTCTGGCTCAGCATCTGGATAGCCAAGCTCTTCGCTCAGTTCGTTCCATATGTCTTCCTCTTCCTCTGTGGGGTCGTCAGTCCAGGAACGAGAAAGTACGCCAGGATTCTACGCAACCTCGAATTCCCACTCTCTTTTGTCGGCTGGGCTGTTGCAACGAACTGCACATTTAAAGTGCTCAGCGATCGAAGCGACAACATCCGCATGCCATGGTTTAGCGTGATGCAGCAGATCCTCGGTGCCGCACTCATCGGATCTCTCATCTACCTCGTCGAGAAAGTCATCATCCAAGTTATCAGTATCAGCTACCATCAACGTTCCTTCGACGACCGCATTCAGCAGTCTAAGCGCAACGTTCTCCTCATTGGACTTCTCTACGACGCCTCGAGGTCGTTGTTCCCAATGTACTGCCAAGAATTTGCGGACGAGGACTACGCCATCTCATCAAGTTTCCAAGGAGCAGCAGGTTTGAAAGGCAAGACACAGAAGCGTTCCGGTGCCGCCACGCCAATGCGTCTTCTCAACGGCATTGTGCGTGTCGGAGACAAGGTCACATCCGCCTTCGGAAACGTCGCCACGGAAATCGCCGGCAAGCAAGTCTTCAGTCCCAACTCCGCCCACTCTATTGTCATCGAAGCATTGGAGAAGAAGAAGTCCTCCGAGGCACTCGCTACACGTATCTGGCTGTCCTTTGTCGTCGAGGGAGCAGAGGCACTTTCTCTCGAGGATATCCGTGAAGTTCTTGGCCCCCAGCGTAGAGACGAAGCAGATGAGGCGTTTTACGCTATGGATGTCGATGGCAATGACGATGTTTCCCTCGACGAGATGGTTATGAAAGTCGTCGGCATCTCTCGGGAGCGCAAGGCCATTGCAAAGAGTATGCACGACATTGGCGGCGCCATCTCAGTCCTGGACTCCGTCCTCTCAACTGTGGCGCTCGTCATCATCGTCTTCATCTTCGTCGCCTTCCTCAACGCAAATTTCGTCACCACGCTCGCGACTGCCGGAACGACACTCTTGTCTATGTCGTTCGTCTTCGCAGTCACCTGCCAAGAATTTCTCGGCTCCTGCATCTTCCTCTTCATCAAGCACCCATACGACGTCGGCGACAGAGTCGACATTCAAGGGCCGGAGAAAGAGCAGCTGGTCGTTATGCAGATATCTCTACTGTACACGGTGTTCAAGCGTATCGACTACATGAAGATGGTGCAAGTTCCAAATATCGTTCTCAACACAATGTGGATTGAAAACGTCACCCGCTCGTCAGCTATGAAAGAGCAGTTCGAGCTCTCTATCAGCTTTGACACAACACTGGAAGACATCGAGCTCCTCCGCGCCGAGATGGAAGCCTTCGTCCAACACACAGACAACAGCCGCGATTTCCAACCGGAAATCATCATCGAGTGTGCCGGCGTCGGAAACATGGATAAACTTGTCCTCAAGGCCGAAATTCGCCACAAGAGCAACTGGTCAAACGAATCTGTCCGTGCAAGCAGACGCAGTAAGTTCATTTGTGCACTCGTCCTCGCTCTGCGTAAGATTCCGATTTACGGACCAGGAGGCGGCTACGAGGCTCTTGGTGCACCGGGGAACCCGACTTATTCTGTGGCTGTGAGTGATGAGGAGGCCGAGGCCGCGAGGGCCGCGGCTGATAAGGCGAAGGAGGAGATGAGGATGGTTTCTTCTGCGCCACCGGCTAGTGACGATGCTGCCAACGGGGAGAAGAGTGGTGTGCTCGGCGCTGGAGCGGAGGGCGCGGCTGCGGTCGCTATGAACTCTAGAGGGCCGGCGGATGATGAGGCGAGAGACAATTCTTCGGGCTCCACCTTTGATGGGGGAATGGAGGAGAGTGGGCTCGATCACCGTCGTTCTCGTGATCTTGGGGTCTTAAGAGATGGGCTTATGAAGCGTGCTTCGACTCGCGGGAAAAGACGCACAGATATGCCAACCTTGACCACCTCGGGACTTTCGACAAAGGCGAGCCTGACACAGAGTTTGAGCAATCAATCCCCGACGGTGGGAAAGCGCCAGCAGAACCCATTATCGCCGAACATGACCAATCCCCAAAGAATAGATGAAGAAGCTGAGGTGGGCGCTTACGGTTCTGGACAGCATGTCACCTACGGACAACCTAGCCAGAATCCGGCACCGGCCTACGGAGGTGGACAGCTCCCATTCGTGCAACCGGCGCAAAATGCTAGCCCATACGGCGTCTCGACCAACATCCAAGGCGGAAATGTGCAAGGTGGCAATGTGCAGCAGGGGATGGGACAAGGTCAGGGGCCCCAGCAGGGAAGTGCGTACAATGACTTCCCGACAAGTCAGCAGCAGCAGTATGGTCAGCCGCAGCCACCGAGAAAGTAAATAACTTTGAGAATACGTGTAGACAGGGGATGTGAGAGAGGAGTGGAAGATTCAAAATTATATGCAGTAGATGTGATAGATGTGATAGATGGGTGGCGATTTGGAGCAGTTGAATTGAGATTGGCGAGGGATATCCGGCCATATGGCATTGCTTTACTACTAGATTGGCTTGCCACGAGCGGCCTTGTAATCTAGATACTTGGACTGAATGATAGACTTTTCCATGTCCAACCCTCATAGCCTCATAGTGACAGTTGGTGAAAGCGGTACGCTGACAACAAAGCTTCTCCAGGTACCTCACAGTTATGCAACCATCGCAGGTCATAGACGAAACCTAGCGAGAGACTGAAGGAGAAAGCCCTTGTCATATAGCACATAGCCTTATTCAGAGTTGGCAATTGGGCTTATCGCCTCACCTAGCTAACAGGACCGCCTTGCTTAGGTGCTACCTCGATAGCGGACTTGATTTCTGGCCTAACAGAGGTCTTTCGTTGCCTTGGCTTAAAAGGACAACACATCTCTGGAACAGATATGAAAGACACTCTGCGAGGTGCACGTCTGACCTGGATAAAGGAAATCGGCCAACAAAAGAACGCCTGCGAACGCGGTCGCCCTGTAGACGAAACTGTTGGGCAGGAAGAGTAGGAACGGGTGGGTTTGTGGCGCTGGTAGAAGACTTACTGCTATGAGCTATGCCCACCGAGGGCGTCAACCCGATACCAAGAGTTGTCTTGTAGGCGGCGCTCGGCAAAGTGATGCTTAAGTAACGAAACCCGGATTGAAAGTAAAGCAATTACTCTGCGGAGGTTACCCAAGTAATCCTACAAAAAGACGGGTGGGGTAAGAGTATCAAGAAGTAACCAAGTCGGCACAGCAACCCTGGCAAAAGCAGGCCACAGACAAAAGCTGACCCGAGTTTGGGATCTGTTTAGTGGCTTGGCCAGTCGTGACATTACCCTTTATTACTTGAGTAAAGTCCGAGTAAAGCAAAATAGTGAGAATTTGAGGGGGAGTAGCGTAATACTCGAGTATTTACTCCAGAGATTACGAGTAAAGTATTACCTGTGCCGAACACTGGTTGTAAGGTGTCGGGGGTTTTTCTCAGCTCTAAACATGAACTGAGGCTGAATACGTAATTTTCAGGTTTGCTATTTGGTTCGATGATGGAGAGGATGTTTAAGTAGTAAGTGCCAACTGGAGCTGTCTTTAACTTCCGGCCTGTACTCGTTCTCTAGATTCCACTATATGGTGGGAGGTGCAACCAAGAATTAACGTGAAGTTGCCAGAAGGTATCATTCACTATGTGACACTCATAATGTGGGAAATTGAATAGTAATCGTTGAGCTCTGCTCATGAGGATGATATATGGACGTTTATTGGTTTGTCTTTGTACTACCCGCTGCAGAAAGGGGTTATATACTCTTGAAATCTTGACTTGGCGACAGAGCTCTTCCAAGCATAGGCCAGCTAGCCAATTAGCGTATACAACACCCCTTTAGAAGAGGATAAATAGGAAGGCTATGCGTGCTAAATGAGCTCAGCAACAACCACAGATTGTATGCATCATCTCGAAACATGGTCCTTCCTGCCTCTCGTTAGCTCGTTAAGTCGAATACCACTTTGAATGCTGCGGGCTAATAAACCGGTTGTGCGGATGTCCTTATTTATTCTTCTTTGGCCCCCCGGAGTTGAGCAAGTCTGGATATAGGAAGTCAATCCGTTACTGTCAATCGATTAGGCGCTTCCTAGTGCGATATTAGCATTACACAGCGCGGAGTCATTGTTGCTGTTGGTAGCTGTTGCCATCAATAAATAAGCTTCCTGCCATCAACTTGTGGGCTTGTCTAAAGCTGACACTTGCTGTCTAGTGCTGTTGTCCACGATATTGTAGAACCAAGTCTAGTACTACACTCGGAAATGCTGTGCAAAAGGATCGCTACCTCGTGTGGCATTCCAACGGATCAAATTCGGATGTGAAGAAAATGCCTGTCTTGGTCACCGAGCCCTTTTTGTAAATTACAGCGCAGCGATCTTCCGTATCAGAATTAGCGATGGTAGAAACATGTATTTTATCCCTGCCATACCGTACGCGTACAATGTACGGCTACAAAATTCGTCGAGGTACGTATCTGTACAGAAGATTTTTACGGCCACTTGCACGTCCAAATTTCGAGTCGAAGTTCCCAAAAGACTCTCCACTAGGCCTAAAAGGCTTCGCGCACTGCTCTCTTTTGTACAGATACAGCAATTTTCCCTGACCGACGTACATATACACGTCGGTTATTTTACGACACAGACGCGCATGGCAAGACCTGCATCGCTACCCAGAATGTGGTGCCGAACTGATGTTGATGGTTTCGAGGTTTGGAAAGCCGGAAACACTTGTGCGTTTCGGAAAAGTGGGGGTGTTGCCTCTCCACTTTAATGGTTTCGCACTCGACCTCTGCTCATCCTCATCATCTATCAATCATCAATTAATAAAATATATATCTATCGTAGTTTATCGTTCTTGCTGTGTTGGTGCTTTCATAATTTAATTCTTAACATTCCGCACCTATGGGACGTAAAGCGACATCTAGTTGATTGGGGGTTCGTTATCAAGCGATCGAGAAGCCTCACAAAGTCATGTCGTCAGCTGGCAACAGGGTACTTAAAACGCAAACAAATTGCAGCTATTGAGCTGGGTATATCCTTGCAAACATGTCACACATCTTACCCTCCTTCGTATCGTCTCCCCAGGCGCACACCACTCAAGCGGTCTAGTACTCCGAATTCAGCACCTTCTTCAACTCCCCAATCTCCTTCTCCCAACCCTCAACCTTCGTCTGACTTGCCGCCACCTTATTCAATAGATATGTGACACGACCTCCTAATTGCCAGGCCTGTTTGGGTTGGGCAGCAATGAGGGCAAGCTCAGACTCGCACTTATCAATATCCTTGGCCTCTATCTTCGTAAGCTCCTTCAGGATGGCGAGTTGCATCCTCGACTTGAGAACCTTATCCTGGGTCAACATCTTAAATGCAGCCTGGTACACCGGTTTCCCAGGCTTAATACTCTCCGGTCTGCCCTTCGCAGTCTTGATGGTGATCAGCTCCGTCTGGCTCAGTGCCTCGAGCGCAGCTTCACCGTTGCTAGCCGATGGCGTGAGGGACGACTCAAAAGTCTTACTCAACAGCATCTCATTGTACCGCAGATCCTTCTTATCCGCCAGCTTCTCAATAAGATACCAAGCTTGCTCCGGACTCCAGGCCTTCATCTCCCTTCCAGAGTTGCCACCAGTCAACAAGAACATCTTCATGATCTCGCTGGCACTCTGGGAGATAATTTCACCGACGGCCTGTTGTGGGCTCTGACCAGTCTTGAGACGGCGTGCCAAGAACTCCAAATCGGTCAATCTACCGCCGAGGATTTCAATGCAAGCATCAAGCTCCGAGACATCGTGCCTCTTCTCGGCGTCCGTCAGCTTGACATTGCTACCAGTTGGGCTCTCATCAGAGTCCAAATGGGTAATAACAAAGCGCTTTGCGGCTTCTGGGGTAATGTCACCTAGAGCAATGACTCTGAATACTCTATCTGGCAGCGCTTTGTTTAGCGGCTTCGAGTACGAGATATCGCTGGTAAGGAAGATGACATGCGCAATATTCGCAGTCGTCAGCCCAGCCGCCCACTCAGCGATCTTGTCATAGACAATGCCAGAATCCTCCGTCTTATGCAGGAAGTTGTCGATGATGATCGTTGGTCTGCACTCTGGATGAGCATCCAGATAGTCGTCGTCAGAGAGGGCAATGTCCTTTTCGCTCCTATCACGCTGGTCCAAAGCGATCTCCTTGACGGCGGCAAAGGTGTTTGAGAGAATCTTTCCGATTTGAGAATCGAGGGTCTCGGAGAAGCCAGACTTTACTCCAATGGCTCCTTGGGCCGCTAGGTCGATGAGACTGCTGAAGCTGTTCATCCAGGAGAAAACTGGTCGGTAGCCGACTGTGTTCGCAAGAGCGCTAATCGTAGCAGAGTCGCCTCTAGCTTCCAATATGGGTTTACAGTCAATGACCAGAATATTCTTGCGATCCTTCAGTGCTTGATCAACAACCAGTTCCTTTTTGCCGGAACCGCGTGGTCCTTGAACGACAATAAAAGTGTCTGCTGTTTCCATCATCCATGTCTGCAGCTGCTCAATCAAGGCCTTACGGTCATCCCAAATAGCACTGAAACCAGCGTCGTCATCATCTTTCTCGAACGTGAAGATGTCCTGGGCCTGATTGCTGAACCATTGATAAACTAGGTTATTCTTGATGTGGAAGGAATGCGTAACATGAGCCTTGATGAAGAAGGTTCTGATAGGATCAAAAACGGCAATAGCGAGAGAACCTAGCAGAGCGGCCACGAGCGGAATAACAATCCTTGGGTGGTTCAGGAACCAGTCTTTGATCTGGTGGCCCTTGATTTTACCTTCATAAGAAACCCTGAGACGAGTGCCGGCTACACCACCTCCGGCCTCTTCGAGCACTCTGTAGCCATGCAGACAGTTCTTACTCATGACTGCGTTACGGAGGCGCCCGAAGTCGATGGTAACGTAGCGAGGTAAAATCTTGGAATCGGCAGGCTGCGAGGTGATCTCGGCAATCTTGCCATACTTGCGGAATAGACTGTATAGATCCTCTTGGGAAAGCTCTGCGGCTTGACCTCCAGGCTTAGTTGGAACAAACTCAACTCTGATTCTAGAGCTAGGGAATCGTCGGAGGTCATCTTCAACTGGTTAGCAAGTGCTTCGAAATTTTACGAAACCAAAACTCGTGCACAACGATCTGTAAAAGCAATAATCAGAGTGCACTTACGTAGCCAAGGTGTGCCGCGGACGAGGTTTACTTTAATCGGGCGGAAAGGGTTAAACCATGGCCTCAAGGATTTCTCCTTCAGATAACCGATTATAAGCCCTTCCACCTCTGCGGCACGAATTCCAGAAGGATGTGAAAACTTCACAAAGGCACCGCCATCTTGGAGTCTCGGTATGATTTCGGTGACAGTGAGCGGAGTGTTTGCTGGTATGCTGCGTTTCACCAGACCGGCTGGATCGAATAAGCCACCGAGCTTCGCGGTATGAAAGCGCTTGAGAAGGTCGCCAGTTTTGAGGGATGTGAAAGGGCCAAAACGGAGACCGAGGGCGAATCGAATGGGAAAAAGACCTTTGGCATGTCAGTAACAACACAAACGTGAGTTGTTATAAGAGCTTACTGTCGAAGAAGAGGATAGCTTCTCTGGCAGTATCCTTGATCTCAATATGGCCAGTTGAGTCTTTTCCAATTACAGTACTCTCATTTCGGATAGTGTTGAGTATGCTAGGGCTTCTAACATGTTGACGGCCAGGTATCGACCGTGTTGCTTGGGAGAAATTCCTTCTCGGGCGCAGCTCTGGTATGCTTGTGGGATTGAATACCACGCGCCTCGCTGGACAGCTCATATTGACGGCGCGCAGGAGTCAAACTGTGGAGGGTATGGGCGTTTAGTTGTTCATGATCAAGATAGGTGAAGCTTGAGCTCGAACGCAAAACAGATACCTTCCAAGGTGTTTAGGGCCTAGAGCTGGGAAGCCGCGGGGCTCTGGGATGACGACACAAGGCTGGACCTGCCCGCTCACTAGCCAATCACTAGTCAATGAGATTTTGAGCGCGCCGGGTCAGCCTCGATCGAACCACGACCACTCGTCCGAACAACACTTGAGGAGACCATTTCAGTTCAATCTGTAAAACAAGTTAACAACCATGGGATTACTTTGGGATTCATCAAGTAAAGCTGAGCCAGCACAGGTTGCGCCAACACCAACACCAGAACCATCGCAAGCTCAACCGGCAAAATACAAGAAGGCATTAAGTCGCGATGAGCTCGCCGAAAAAGAGTTGCAAGATATTTTGGCAGAGATAGCCGAAGCAGACAAGCCAATACAACCGAAATACAAGCGCAATGCCGTTCTCCCAACCAACACTGCGCCAGCATCTCGCGACGATCCATCCCTCACCCTCGAAGACTCGTTATACCCTACCACCATGTCCTGTCGCGAAGCCTTCGATTCTGCTTTCTACTGCCAATCGTTAGGCGGGCAGTTTAATGCGTTGTATAGATATGGTGGTATTCAGTCGTGCTCGGAGCACTGGAAGAGTTTCTGGTTCTGTATGAGGACGAAGAGTTATCCGGATGAGCAGAAGGAGAACATGATTAGAGATCATTATAAGAAGAAGGATTTGAAGTACAAGCTTGGGCCGAGCAGTGAAGATGTGTGGGAAGGAAGAGAACAGAAGGTTGATTGGGGAACTGCCTTCAGAGAGAGTGTGGAACAGTTGATGCCTGGTGAGAGCGACCAGGATTGGAATAACAGAGAAAAGGGGAGGAGAGAGGGCAGAGCTGCCGGCACCATCTAAAGGTCCGGTCGAAACGAGGGTATTCCGTATCTATGGGTAGTTGCTCAGGAGTTGGGAAAGCGAATTGGTTGGCAAAAGGGGTTCCGGATAGACATCAGCGAAGATGCATAGGTACAGCATTTAAGATGAGATCCCTCGATTTAATGTGTTCGAAATGTTGGTCATTGGTATCAAATATCATGAGCGTCTCTATGTAGACGAAAGCCAACTGGCAACCACAAAACCGCCACGCGCAACTCCTAATGAAGAAGCGTCGCGGGCTCCGGGCCCATAAAACAACCTTGAAAACCGGTTAGCACTACCTCGCGCTGGCCACTCATTTTGGAGTCTCATCATTTTGGAGTCTCATCATTTTGGAGTCTCATCCAGCGATTGCAGTTTTGCCGTTAATTCCACCACTGTGTTCCCCCTCACTTCCGCATTGTCTTCCCCTTTCGTTGTTCCTGTAACTGCTTAGACCTTGCGTCTATCAGTCATAACGCGCCCAACACATCCTAATCCCGCAACCTCCACAACCTTCTCGTGCCAGCTCAGTAAGACGCTCAGTGCCGCACCGCTGCTCTCTCCCCCACCCGAACGTCCTCCAAAGGTGCCAGTTGGCTGTGGTGTCATCGCCGAGTCCGTACGCTTTCCCGTTGGTGCCGCCATGCCCTTGTAAAGGTATTTCATCAGGGTATCCAAGATATCAGATCCACCCTCGGATGCGAAAATGCGTTGCAACATTGGTGTCATGTCGGATGCCTTGATAGATTGCAGGACCTCGGTGACGGTAGTAAGATGGATGTCCTGTTTCTTATTAGCTTCCGTGCCTCATTCTTGGTTTAGCGGAGAAGTGGAAAGCTCACCTTGACAGTCTCATCCGTAGCACCCACTGGCGCACCCTCACATGCACCTCTCAGAGCACCTTCCGAGTCGCCGGCGCGCAACAACTGTCTAACTTGTCCTGCGATCTGGCGAATCTCGGCCTCCGAGACATCTGGAAGAGCTGGGAGTAGTGTGGAGATATCGAAGTTTTGGGAGGACTCTGGGTCAAGGGCGTCGATGTTAATCGTGCGCCAGTTGTCAGTGAGCGACGAGGTGGTATGTTGCTGGATGATAGACATTGCAAGTTATGAGTCTGCAAGTCTGGTGATCTTGGTTTATCGCGATGCGGAATGCGAAGCTAACGTGCTTGGTGAGGCTGCGTCTCCCTGTTGTAATGTTTGAGGGGATGGGGAGCTGCAAGGTGTCTTGTAAAAGTTGCGAGAGGCAGGCTTGAACGTATAGTGTGTTGTGATAAGTGCAAATGCTATGTATCGCCTCAGCAGATTATGCGATTGGTGTGGTGTATAAGTGGACTTGAGATGTTGTGAGCTCTCAAGCTTCAACGGTGGCAACGAGGCCGCGACCCGACGTCGTCGTGGGGCTGAAGCTCCGCGCTAACCAAACTTTGACGCTCCCACTGCCATCCGCCACCCCAACCACTTTCAGCTTCCCTACTCCACCAGTGCTTCGCCATTCTAAAACCACCAACTAAGTTTTTACAGTTTACAACACGAACAGGAGCTGTTCGCAGGCTGCTACGGGATTGGCAGATTGCACAACTACTCAGCTGTCCTTGAATTCAACTAAGAAACTCTTTACGATGTCAAGACACCCAAATGTTCTCCTCCTGCCTTGCTGGTGATGGCATCTAACAACCAGTTAGTTCGCCAAAAAGTTATTTTCCTAGTCATCGGTGTCAAAATTGGAAGGCAACCATGTCATTCAATCGGTTGCTAAGTGGTTGTCATGCTGTTCTCTAAATGGCAAAACTGACACGAGGAAATCGTAAACGATCCACCCACACCATCACACCATCCGCAACCTCTTTCCAAGAACGTTTACCTGCACTCAACCTGATCGGGCATGCTGCAGCAGTCGCTGCACCCCCTTCTGCAAGTCTGTTAGGTGTCCCGCGATGCCGGGACGATGATGTACATCGTGTCTCATGCGGACGAACAAAGTTCCATTGAGGTAGGATACAAATTTGGGGTTGAAGCAAGGGATGAAGCGCGTTGTCATTGCTTGAGCGAGAGCTATTATGAGAAATGCGTCCATGCAAACGGACCTTGAAATGTCAAACATGAGAAATGATGGACCAAGGTGGGAGCATGCAAGGCACTGTTAAGCTCGCTCAAACGGAAGCGACCACCTTGCCAATGGAGTTTAAGGTCGAGATCGATGTTCGCCTGAACTCAGGATACTATTCTGGGCTATTAGAACATCGGCAATCGCGATAAAAAGGGATACACCGCGAAAACTTGCGACGCGATGATGTGAAGTGTGATATTAGGCCGTTGCTAACTATTTTCTTCTATCCGGTCATCGTACAGTCTAAGTGTCTATCCGCGCGTCATCGCGCACTCATATGGAAACCAGTCCTGAGTGCGTTCATGCGCTCCTTGTCTGCACAATCTATACGCCGCCCGCCTATCTTACCAATCCTCCTCGTGGAAGCGCTGTCCGAGAAGAGATCGCTCGCCGAGCTAGGTAGACGACGCTGAAATAGTAATGATGATAAAATATGGTACACAGCTACGCGTACAAGTCCTGTTTCCCTGCTCTGATTCCTTTTGACTCCGTTGCAGTCTCGTGTGAGAGCTCTCAGTCTACCCTTTGATGAACGCCCAATGTTTACTCCGAAGTCCCTGAAATTTCCACTGTCTATGTTTTTGCGCCTGTAAATGACTTTTCCTCGCTCCTCCGGAGCTCTAATAGATAGTGAAAGGCGTGGAATGGGCAAGGTGCCGAGTATAGTGGTTGTTCCTCCTCGATTCCCATCCGATATTGATTAATTCGTGAGTGGTCGTGGTTGTAGGTGTACAGATTATTGGTGATTAAGTATAAATATGTCGGAAGATTATTATTGCTGAAGTGAAGTTTGGCGTCTCTAATGCTGAGTGCTCGTAGCCAGCTTGGAGACCGCGACAGAATGTCGTCGACGACATCGCAGATGCAATTATTTCGGCTTCGGCTTCGGTGGCTTCTCAACGCCAGTCGTATCATATGCGCCTCTGCCCATGTTGAACACCTGTGTTTCCGAAGTGTGCATTGATGTTGTGGTATCTGTTGGGTGGTCAGCACTGTTCATATTTTCTCGATTGAAATGAGATATCACAAAGTGTTGAACTTACGAGTGCGTGTGCAGAAACAAAGCAAGTCTCAGATGAGAACTGTTTGAGTGGTTGAGGTTCTTGGATTTTATCCGAAGAATTCGTCTGACAGTGTGGTTTGATTTTAAGGACTTTCTAGAAAGAATCGCCAGTATATATAATGGTTCGTGGCTCGTTTGAAACTGGTTGAGTCTTTGTGACGCTGCGATCCGCTCTGCGACAAGAGTGTTTGTTTATTGACAGTTTTACTTAGGGGCCGAGCAGTGTGAGTCGTGGATATGCACTGCGGCTGCACCTGATGGAAGGTGTCTCGGCTGCTAAGATTGTTCTGTGCGCTGAGGATGGTATAGGTTGTGATAGAGTGAAGTGTGGTCTTTGCGTTATAGCTTTGAGGCGACTTGAGGACTGAGAGAGACTTATATGGTATTACACGGAGATATGGGTATAGCAATGAAGAGAATAAAAAAATTGTACAGAAGGGGCCCAGGAGTTATATACAGCAAAGGGAGCGTCCGAGCATACCAGGGAATCTCACAAGGGAGAATGCCCCTTGGTCGTGTCACTTCTTGCAGGGCAAACGAAAACCCGTCCGGGGGGGGAGGTGCGACCCCTGTTCGCGCTAGTTCATGCCTTGGACAAGGGGAAACGGAGCTAAGGTGGTCGCGGATGTGAGATCCACACTTTTAAAATAAGGCACTTCAACGCGGTTGAGCACGTCCTGAAATTACAGGCAATCGGCAAAGCAAACGCATTACATTTGTTCACTGTTGACAGTCATCATCTATCCTCTATCGTCGCCGGCTGCAGGGCACAAGCTTGCCCGCAACGTGGCACAGGGCGCCATCTACCCTTGTCCCGATCGTTGGGATTGCCTCCAAACAGGCCGCTGGTGAGATCCGTCTCGCCTGCGAACACAGCTTCATCACCGCCGCGTCGGACAGCATAACCGACAGCCTGTCGGACCATGAACCACCGGCCATGGAAGCTGAATGAGGATCAGTGGCGGACCACTTTACAGATTCGGACAGAATGCTCAAACTGTCAGGTACTCGTGGAACTTTGCAGCTCCACTCAACATTTCGCCTTGGATGGAGCAGAGTTTGTGCATCCCCCAAGGCTTTTTATCACGGCTGAGGCAAATGAATTGTGATTTTAAGGCGAGAATTCCTCCAACCTGGCTCTTCGTTCGTCCTGCTGAAGTATAATCCTTGGTCGATGTGCTCAATGACTAGACATTCAATTCTAGATTCACAGCGCGAGAGCCAATGGTTGGCTAGCAGTAGCGCAGTACCATCAACATACCGGAACCTGAGTTGTTTTAAGTGAAGCGGCCCTAACGGAGGCTTAGCTTGATATTTCCATGCCTGATTAAGGGCCCGCCAAATGTTATGGAGGCCACTCAGCGGTCTGGTGTTGCTATATACAGTATCTTGACACTCAATTTCCGTCTCTCGTTCCGAAATTGTGTTACTTCGTGGAACCTCGAAATACTGTGCGAGGTTACAGATGATCAGCCCTGGGACCGGGGAATCCGGGGCAAAGATGCAATTTACAGCTCCATCTTCTCAACAAATACGTGTTAATGCTTTAATGACTGCTCGACACTTGTACGCTGGCGTCACCCGCGCATTCATTGGGTTGCAAGTTTCGAAGATAAATCAATTGCCACGGCCTAATTATGGCAACACGCAAGTTGCCAACAAAGTCAGCAAAGACCCGAATACCACTTATGCGACATCTCCACGCCTCATCCGAGTCCTCGCTGAGTCTGTTCCACCAGTTATACGAACAGTGTGCGATGTTCGGGGTACTGAGAGCGCGAATGATGCCTAAAAAAAAAGGCGCTTCCAGCATAGGCCTCGGACAAATGTCGTCGCAGTGGTGACTTTCCATGGCTGCGCCACAATAACAACAAACGACCCTAGCAAAAAAGATGAAAAATTGTGTATAACTCCCAAAAGCAGGCGGAGCGAAGGTACAAACCAAGAGCTATGCTGGCGAAGCAAAGTCATGTGCTTCCTGTCCGGCGTTGTCTGGTTACCGACTCATCAGGCATAACTGGTTAACCATGACGAGCTGTTGCGTTGTCCCAAATGTCAGTAAATTACCAAGTTGTTACTGCCTCATTTTCGCCCGCACATTGTGGACCTTTTGCTCGCCTCATGCAGCCATGATTCACGACCGAAAGTATGATTCTTATCTCGCCTGTCGGCGATTGTATACCAGTGTTGGGGAGAGGGCGCCGCAAAAGAGGAGTAGTCTGAGTAGTACTCATGAAACTACTCAAGTAGTGATGAGTGGCGGAACAAAAGAACACATTAGACAGACCGGTCTGTTTAATACGTTGCTATTTACGACTAACTATTGAAAATGGAATAAATGATATTCTGAGCCCTTATTCGCCGTCCGGCGGACGGTGAATAATGCCCCAATTCTTTGGACATATTAACATTCTAAGGGCGCGAGGATGCAATCTGTTCAGCTTCTTTGTGACAATTTTACCACCAATGCTAACTACTCGCTCAGATGCTGCTGAGCTAGCAGCAATAGCAAGATGATCTGGAGCCAACTGAGTCATAACGGGCAATGTATACTGATTATTACGCCAATATTGTAGTGGATCAGTCTTTTTGGCATAGGTGGTTCCTTGATGTAACTCTTCCACTCTTTTTCAAGAACATCAATAACCCCTAAAATGGAGCTCATTATCTGACACCACCCTGCCGTTATTTTGCCCTCCAGCAGTGGCTTCATTATCACTTTGTCTTGCTATTTCAAGTTCAGTCTGTTTACGGTTGTAAGAGTCAAAAGCAGCGGTGAAGCTGATCTCCAGCTCACTGTTTTTTGCAGTCAAATGCGCTGCCTGGCCAAATTTGACCAAGATAGCAAAGGTTGAGTCTTAGATTTACAATTATAACAGTGTGTAACGCTACGTGCTACGGTACGTAAGGGGTTTTGAGGTAAGGAGTAAATGGAAGAGTCACAGTGCAATTGGATACTAATATCTTTATGTAGGTAGGTGTAGCTTCATACAGCAACTAATAACTACTGATCTCCTACCTTCTGAAGATTGTTAATATGACAGACGCGCAATTGTATTGCTCACGTTACCTAAACCGCATTGGGCGCAAGGACCCCACGTGGCCTCCCTTAGGCTGTGCCTTACACAATGGTAGACCAAACTGTTGATTCGTGTCAAAACAGAGGTATTGTGGCGGTTTGTTAACAGCAGCATTACATGCTTTTATAATAGCAAAGTTGATGTTTGTATATGCCTCCTTTTCCCACTGTTCTTTTATTGTTGTAAGATAGTGAGGTATGACAAATGTGAGCATTGAAGTCTTTTTTGGCTGGAAACTTGTAGTTGGCTTAACAAAGATTTTAAACATATTTTTGGCTGACTTTATCATAGCCCAATCTGTTGTAGTGGGCCTACGAGGTTTTATGCTTTTGTCCTAAGTCTTGAACGTTGCAAATTTCAGCAAAAGCTTGTAAAAGAAAGGATTGTTGTTTCTAGCATGTAAGTTAAGAACCATCCTAAAGGCATGTCCAGCATAAGACGTTGGTGCTGCACATTATCTGCTGTAGCTTGACGTTACGGCAACTGTGACGCTACGTTCTACGGTATGTAAAGGGATTCAAGGTAAAGAATGGATAGAAGCAGTCAATGTGCAATTAAGCATCTATTGCCTTAGGTAGGTAGGTATAGCTTGATACACCAGCTAATTGCCACGGATCTACTACCTCCTTCAGGTCGCTGATATGGCGGACTTGCGATCATATCGCCTATGTTGCCATAAGGACCCCAGCCGCAGGCCGCACAAGGCCCACGTGACCCCCCTTACGCTGCGCCTTACAGCAACTTTCCCCAGGCACAGCGAGTACAAACGACACAAAAATAACGTCTGAGTGTAAGGTTAGGTGGGTCCAAGGCTTCCAGGGGAGTCCTAGACAAGATGGTGCACTAGGAGAAATATGGTCTAAAGGGATACTGTGGACTAAAGACAAGGGAGTTGACCCGGATTGAATGTGGGGTATACGACAGTGTATTTGAATAACTGAAGGGCAATTGTAGAGCTTATCTGGCTCCTACATGGTGAAGCTGCTCGACGCCCCAGTTCACTAACAGGGCGAATCTGAAGGAAATTACTGCAGACAAGTTGCCAGTAGTCTGAGACTGCACAAAAAAGGTCTTATGTGTTAAGTCTAGGCGTCTTTACCTTACTCAAACACGTCTTGTTTTGCTGTCAGAACATATCTCGCTGCTGTTCTAACAGCTCGACACGTCCTCCAACTTTAAGTACACAAACAAGCAAGCACGCATATTTGTTCTAGCTCTTTCCGGACACTTCTTTTACGTTTGTTTACACGCCAGCATTCCGTAGAAGCTGTTGGGGCAGTTCTGGTACCTTCCGTTGCCATTCGAGCTCCGTAGGTTCCAGGAAGTTCCCCAGACTTCTTGTGCTGTTCCAGCTTTGTTTCTTTTCTTTTCTATGGGTTCTTTGGGCGTCTGTGCATGCACAGAACGCCTCTGTTGCCTGGTAGGCAGCAGCTTCTTTGTATTTCTTTGGTAGGCCGCGGAAGATTCCGTGTACCTCCACGCATCTAGTTCTTTGTGTTGTTCAGGCAACCACATGGCTGCCTGACAACTGAGCGAGTTGTAAGAGCTCGCTCCTCTCCCACTCGATAACTTTCCTTTAGACAGACATTCAGACACAGTTCAATATTACTTCATTGATACTGCCTTCACGACTTCTTTTGCTGAACCCTCAGAAAACCTTCGTCTTGTCTCAACCTTTTCTAACACAAGCCTACGACCTCAACGCAGCTACCGCCGCCTCTCCTGTCAACAGGCTTCACCCCTCAACATTATGTACGGTAAAGAGCGTTGGTAACATTACTGGGAACGGTAGTTGATTGTGTGAAGTATAGAATAAAGTATGATAGCAGATTTGGTGAGACAAACAGGATATCATCAGCAGTTCATGAGAGAACCTTGAGAACTGATAATATGAGTATGAATGTTATTGTTTGCTTGATCATTCAACGAGTGGATCAATCAAGCCATTATTCCAAGAAGTGTGATTCCATGATCTCTCGCCAGTTTCCATGGATGATAAATCCAAATATAAGAAACCTGTTCTGTTCATTTCCGAAACATTGCATAATGTTCTCCTTGTTTCCAGTTGAATTTCATGTGCTTACTAAAGGCAAAAAAATGTGCCAGAAACCTAGGCAATGTAGTAGAAACTGTTGGAATGTCCTGGAAGTTTCCAGATTAGTATTTGTAGGCGGAATGTCCTGGATGATTCTGGAATAACTAAGTGAAGCAAATGTTGAGATGATAATCTGAACTGCTGGACTGTGCAATATCGAGCATCTGGTATAGCTGTGATAGTTGTATTGAAAGCTTTAGCTGGCCTTTTGGGAGTGTAGATATCGGTTGGAAGTAGAATTACAGTGATGTCACCAGCTTGTTCTTTGCTTATTTGTCTTTTAAGTGGTAGGCCTCGGTAGGACAAACAGCTTAGAAATGCTTCTAAAGGTTGGAGTATGCATTAAAGTTGAGTGGTACAGGTGCTAGTTGGTACTTGCAGCTCGTCTGAAATTCACAGATAAATTTCATTGTAGGTGGTTGGGTATCACATAGTAAACACCTGGTTCTGCCCGAGGGATCTGATGTTATTTCGGGACGACCTTGCCATTTACGCGGAACGCCGCCTCGATTCCGTCGGCCTTTGGCTACGGGTTCGCCGAACATCATGCGCGAGTGAAAAGTGATCGACCACATTTAACCAGGCTACTAACATCGCTGCACCCAAGCGAAGCCTAGAAGGAGCCAGGGAGGCTGGGTGCTAGCCACAAATGACATCGTGAGGCCAAGTTCAATGCATGATACTCGCAGATCGAAGTTATGGAGTATGGAGCTAAAGTGACAGCTGCAACATACCTCGTACACTTGATGCTAGGCGGCGCTTTAGCTAGGAGCCACTTACAAATACAACTATGCTACGTTTGAAGCGTGTAGCAGGTTGGCCTCGCCTCTCCGGCTGACCAGGAGTGATCGAACTCCATCTACTCCTTGGCCCTTGTCTGAAAACGTCACGCCTGACAGCATCCATTATGCGCCGCCATGAAAGGGATCACTGGAAGCCGTGGCATCCCGGTCACAAGAAGTGGCGCTTGAAGCTGCTACAAGAACGCTGTGGTGATGCTATCTCAGACCCGCGGCACCGGCTGTCGGGATAGGACCAGACACAGCTTGCATTAGTGTCCGATCATTCCAAGCTTAGTAAAGCGGGCCAGCCATGAACCGAAATTTGTGGCCGAATGCCATCAGCTCTTGATTCTCAAACGAGAACCAATTCCCAAAAGAAGGTAAGCGGCTACTCAGGCCATGCTACTCGTGTTCCAAACAGAGCCTACTCAGCACATGCGATAAATAAATCTCAACGCCACACAAATTATTCCAGCTCTTTTTTCGGAATTCTAGGTGATCAACACACTTTGGACCGAGTCGTGGCTATCAATTTTATCGCCCAGAAAGACGAGAGCCATCGTGTAGACACTTCCTCGGTAAGTTTATGGCAACTCATCCACCATGATTGGTAGCATGAACAACTCTACTCTACAAGTGGACATCCCAGAGACAAACAAGTGCCTGAGCTATCAAGCTCGTGATCACGCGCTTGCAAGCATTTCGCAGACTTTGGCCTCGAACCACGCCATGGCTTTTCCATCCCGGAAAGCAAACTGTTGGCACTTCCTCATGAAACTATACTTACTTTTCCTGGACGACCATTCACTTCATAGGAGCCGAAGCTTTCCGCTAATATCACGGCGGACGCACAAGAGAGGAGGAATACCACAACATTCTGGAATCGTTCCATCCATCTTCATGTTACAAACATACTCCAAGGTCGTCAATTCTCAACACAATCTCAACGCAACATTTGTGCCTTAGCTCGTTTGCCCAAAGGATCCCGACTCGTATCTTGATCTTATGATGGCGGGAGCCCTGGCTAGCCTCCAACGCCAAATTAGCTTATGGAGTAAGTGCAGCTTGGCGTCCCAACCACCAGGAGCAACTTGATCCACATGTGTCCGTCATGCATGGAAGCTTTTGACTGCTCAGAGTGGCTCTACGGAAGCGCAATGGAAGTCCGCAGTCCCTGATCCAGTGGTGTATGTATGGGCCCCAAACCCAGATTCCGTCATCGCATCTGTTCGCGTACGGCCACATCTCGATCCGTGGAAGCGATGTCAGGACGTCAACAAGCCAAAGAAAGTTGGCGGACTTCATCGTCGACGAGAGTATCCAAGCTGTTCGCTGACTACGAATCACGAACCATGGGAGACTTGGTCTACAGTGCTTCATACAAGTTGATTTCACCAGTGAGCGATATCAAATGGCCAATCTTCTCGAAGTCTGAAACAGCTCCGACATTCCGTGGGGCAGCAATCAAACTGATAGCGGCATCATCGGCCAGCACAAGAATAGATCTGCTACCTCAAAAGAGCAGGATTGTCCATTTACTACGGAGCCACATCTGGTTTTGCGTTCCACTTTTGCTGGGCGTGGAGATGAAGGTCGAACGACGAAACCATCATGGCCTGATTTTGTGCATCGTCATGGCGTTCGGAGCGATTGTTTTCATGAAGTCCCTGTTTCCAAGACTACAGCACTGGACCCGAGGGCGCAATGATGGTGCCAGTTGGTTTATTTCATCGCGTAAGATAATCTAACTGCCATTCGACCAGTTGGTTCTGATGAAACAACTGTCTTTGATTGCCGAGCCAGCATTTGCAATCCGACGGAAGAACAATAGCCTTTTCTTTGCCGATTGATCCACAAACCGGGGAGCCAACATGAGGACGAACGCCGGCGTCGTCGACTACTCCACATGGCGGCTCCTAGCTTGACGCTCGGTTTTCGAGCAATCATGGCGGCAGAAAATAGAACGCTTCCGGCCGGCGCTTTCCCGAAAGGTTGGGAGCGACTCTCGGAAAGTTACATGCATGTTCCCCGGCCCGCCACGAGGCATGCTGCAGCAAGCATCTTAGTGATGCAACCTGCAGCGTCGCGCTCGCTGGGATCTGCGAGTCCGTTTTTCTTCACAGCAATCCTCCTGGCAAATTGCAACGTCGGAAAGACCTTGCTGATGCATTTCATAGAATACTCCGTACATCCACAGACTGCAGGTATGTCATTTTTGAGATCGCACCGCAACTGGTCAGCAAACCCAGAAGACAATCCGAGACGCACTGCCGTAAAGCCACTTCTTGGCCGTCCGTTGGAAATGCCGTGGTTGTTTCATCATCGACCGGCCCAGGGCCGGCTGGAGCAGTCAAACTGTACTGTAAGCTCCTTGATGCATGAACCAGAACACTGTTGTGTTCGTCGCCGGGTGACTGCAGTTTGGCCCCCTTCAGTAGATCATGCAGGTATACGTCGTTGTGCTCAATTCCATTTTCAAACGGCGTTCCAGGCACACAGGCGCACCACATTTACTGTAGTTCCTGCATGATCTACAAACTGGTTCAACATAATGGTTCTGTTCCACGACATCAAGTCGGGATATGAATACTTGACAGCGTGACAGAAACTAATTGATTTGTGCGTCTGCACAGTACTTGTCCGTCGGCTTCTGTTTTTGCGCCGTTTGCTGCAGTGTCACAGCGAACAACATCTTTGCAAACTCTGATTCACATGAAACAACTGACCGTTCGTATGGTAATTCGGCTAAGATGATTCCCGGTAGCATCTCGTCTGGACGATCTATAACACTGAGCCGGAACAAAGGAGAAACAAATTGGCGTTGGAGCTGTGTCACGTAAGCAGCCTAAATATCATTAAATCCCGATCGACTCTTGTGCATGCGACCCACAAAAGGGATGATGGGAATTGCCTAAATGGGCTGTGATGACACAATTCTCCGTGATCTGGACGACGCGCATTTAGACTACCACTGATTGACCAAGAGACAGGTGACTCTGACTTCAACGGGCTAACGGCGCTGGTGTTGCATGAGCAATATATAAAGCATCACGAGTCTCTGGCAATCGTGGCGATCCAAAAGTATTTGCGTGCCAGATAGAACAGGTGACTCGTGGAGACATCGCCGAAGGCACTCACAGGCAATCACAATCTTCTGAAATCTCGAGACCAGCAGGATCACGAAGTCTGCTCAAGAGACCCACTGGTGACGATGGCGACAAATTTCCGCCTGGTCTTGGTGCCCTTCTAATGCAGAATTGGAAGGCTTCCAGAAGGAAATTAGCTCCACTTTACCAGCTTCTTATGTGTTCTTGGAGCGGAGCACCAAAGGAGGCCGAGCCCAAGTTTCCGGTCGTGCTTCTCGATGTTCATACTCCGTACTCGGCATTTCGTGTTAGCTGAGTTCGTATTTACACTTATACGTACTGAAGCTTGGATACCAGTAGGTTCCCATCCATCTTTACTTTTCAGCTGAGCACAAATTTTATGCTGAATCGTCAGAATATTTCTATCTTGTTTGCGAATCATTTGCGTCTCGTGGTTTTCAAACCTCGTTGCTCGGGCCGTGTCAAAGCGTCGAGCAGGTATTCGGATATCCAGAAGGAGACTCATGTTCCGAGAAGGTAGGCCTGACTTTTCAAGCTCCTGCGCTTTGACACGTTAGAACGGTTGAAGGACCACAAGGCTCGTTTCGCAGCTTGTTCTTCACTGGCCATGATCCTTTCCATCCTTCCCACAGCTCCAGAACGTCCGCAAAAACATGTGAATCTACTTTTGTATCAACAACAATATCCCAAAACCGGTTAACACACCTCCGACATCAAAATAATATTCCGTTCACTCTTCCTCGCCTCAGAACGCCAAAATAAAAAAACAACGAACTTTCAAATCGATAATAACATCCAGAATACGGTTAACACCAAGTTTTGTTATTTGTGATACATAGAGCTATCCCCTGACCCCTAATAGCACGACTCTGCGAGTTTGGCCGAGTGGTTAAGGCGCTGTGTTTAGGTCAGCTGCTCTGGTGTTGAAGCCAGAGCTGCCATACTGAACCGCAGTACGAAAGTGCGCAGGTTCGAACCCTGCAGCTCGCAATCATTCTGTAACTTATCAGTTTTGCCTCTCGTGATGGTTGTTGTGGTGTTTTGGAATTCTGGCGCGGACGGCAGGAAAGTGACACCTAGTGAAGTTGGGAGCTCGAGGGTTGCGCTTTCCCAAGCGATCACTTGTCACCTAACGCTTGAGCTAGCTCATACCGTTCAGAATTATAGCAAAGCACTTAGCATTAGGACGGAAAAACTATGGAGTTCCGTTTAAAATATAAATTCCGAGCTGCTGACCGGTTCGCTGTGAAGAACTCCGGAGTCCTTCTCAGGACTAAGTCCACCACTACCAACAGGTTAGCCGAAAAAAATCATTCGCCACTAGAAAAGGCCAGCTTGCGTTCTTGAAACAAAGCTCGAATGCTCGATTGCCATTGAAATAACGCAGAAAATGCCTATGAATCCCATGCTCCCTAACATCTTTTTTGCATGATGTTGCTCGCGCCCAAACTAACTACAATGAATTGCATATATTTCAGATGCCACAAACCGATTGGTCTTCACGACCTTGTTTTATACCTCCTCTGCTTACGCAAAGAAATCGTGACCATTGTTCAAGTCAATTCTTTCCTCCCTTGGAGCGCTCCCAGCGGCGAGCCTATCCTCCATGAGCTTCAGCAGGACAAACGGCACGGACTCGTCGGTTGCTCTTATTGTCACGCGAACCATCTAGAGTCGAGTTAGCCAGCCGCCCATCATCATAGCGTTAAAAACGTACCTGAGTCTCGTAGTTGGGCTCCAGCCTCAACAAACATCCAAACTTGCCACCCTCAGCCGTGTGCAAGACACTCGCACCCACGAAATTGGCACTCTTCGGATCCACACCCGCCAACACACCCCACCTAAATCCGTCCACCACACTCCTGACATGCTCAGGCGTCAAAGTCCTGGCTCTATCCTTAACACCAAACACCTTCTGAGCCTCTCTCGGTGCACCACCAATCTGCTTCCACCTCTTAAAGAAGTCATCGCCACTCAACTCCGCCCCCTCCAAAAACTTATGTATCGTAATCGGGATGGCCAGTGTAACAGCCTGCAACGCACCAGCCAAATACGTGATTCTCATCGTCGGTGGCTTAATAAATACTTGCTTCGCCTCAAACATAATCATCTGCTGCTCCTGCGCACCTTCATGTAACGTCGTCGCAGGCATACTCTTAACATCGTACGTCAGTTTGCTCTTCTCATCAGCAGCCACGTCGAGAGTGGTGGTGAAGCTGGTGATTGGTGTTGCCACTTTGCTGGAGAAATAGAGGATGACGCAGGCCATCTGAGCACGGAACTCGGAGCGTACGCCGATCTGGATCTGGCCGTCTTCGTAGAGCACGCCTTCGTTCTTGAGCATGAGGAGGTTGTATCCACGTTCCCAGCCAGGTGAGAGATGTGCTGCGCTGGCGAGGTTAGGTGCCTTTAGAGTCTTTGGCTCTGATGGTCCTGGATGGCGCATGTCAAGGCCTGCGAGGTCGTTTGCGCTGTTGGAAGTGGATAGGCTACCATTTATACCGTTCGCCGCGGTAGGAATGGTAGGCGAGGCGGCTGCGCTAGTATTATTGGTGAAGGAGCGCTTGAGAGTAGGCTGAGTCGCGAGACTGAACTCCTTCTCGTCCTTATTGGCATCCTTCCCACCTGGAATCCAGGTGCGTTTATCGCTGGTCTTGGCGTGCTTCGAGTGCAGGCGAGAAAGCAATGCCGATTGCCGTTCGGGGAAAGGTGGCATTTCATCGCAAACGGTGCGAAGGAGGTCATCTGTTGGGCGACAGGTGAGAGTCAGGTATTCGCATGCTCTCTGCTGGAGCTCCGAGTCGAGGGTGTGGCTGTATGCGCGGAATACTTGCAATAGCTGTGTCTTGATTTCAGGAAACAGGTTGACGAACTTGATGAACGCAGACAAAATGATGGCCCTGGTACTAGAAGACGAACCCTGAAGCTTGCCCTGCAGAGCCAAAAACTGCTCTATCGGACTGCATCCCTTCTCTTCGGCAATAAGATGTCCAAACTCGCCGAGGATGTAAGCCCCGATCTTGACCAACGTCTCGTGGCAGTGCTCTGCCTTCACATACTGCAGTGTGTGTTGAGCAGCATATATTTGCAGCTCCTCGTTGTTGGTAACAATTTGGATGACTCTGTGCCAAACTTCGTCGCTCACATGGTCTCCTGCCATTGCTATCAAGCGCAGCGATATGTCGACATACCATTGCACGTCCGTGGCGTACTTTTCTGTCAAAATGGCAATCTTCAGAACCATCTCTTCCCTGATCGCAAAGTCCGCGTTCTGAAGATATTTGAGCAGCTCGCCAACAATGGGTTGAGCATTTGATGCATCGCACATGCTGTAGAGAAGATCCAGACCCTTTCTCCTGACGCTAATGTCACGATCCTTCAAAGAGCCAATAATGATATCTTGGTGCTGTTTAATCGGTTGGAGGTTCTCTGCTCTGGCAGCCAAATGTGTCATCGCCTCCAATCCGAGGTATCGCACATTCGTCTCACGAGATTGGATGAAGCGTCCTAGCCGTTGTGATATTTGTTTCATGAGTGCGTGCTCGGTATCCAGGTGAATGATGAGGTTGATGGCTTCGAAAAGCACAGCATTCTGAGCATTGTTCTGCTGCACATTCTTTGGCATATCCAGTGCCAAGTTCAAGATCTTTTGTAATGATTCACGAATGAGTTCGCGAACATGGGTATCTTCTGCTGGCGGAAAGTACTGAAGGAGTCGCAACATCTTGACCTGCAACCAAGGACAAGGAACCTTGTAGTAGAGATAGTCTTGCGCGTACTCGTTGTCCACCAGTATCCTCTTCAGCCTCGACGCCGCCTTCGCATATGCCATCTTGTATTGATCTGGGTTGTCCTGGGCGAGCGCCATGACCAGAGAGGTCACGGAAAGTGCCACTCCCATGTCTTGGTCGTCCATCAGCGCAATGATGCGCTCCGCCCAGGCTGGCTGCACAATGTCTGGGTGTTTCCTGTAAAGTCTCAACAAGGTGAGCGCAGCCTTCTTCTTGACGAATGCTTTCGATGTGGGCGAAATCAACAGTCTGTGAACCTCCCCACTCAGAGCCTCGCCCATCTCCCTGCCACCCACGTTCGCAATGGCATGCAATGCCAAGCAGCTGAACAGTTCATTGTGGTCCAGCAAGTCCTTCCGTATACTGTTCACAACCAAATGCAACAGTTCATGCTCTTCGTGCAAGAACAAGGTCATAGCCAGGTATCCTATCTGTTTCTCCGAGTACTTGTTTGCCGAAATCAAGTTCATCGCCTCCAAATGTCCAAAATCCACATTGTATCCCAAGATGTAGATGTACAGCAGCTTGCACACGTACTTCTTCTTGTGGTACCCAGTGAGACTGCCATCCTTGAACTTCTGTCGTATGTTCGCCAGCTCCTTGTTGATACGCTTTTCCTCGATATCGCGAGCTCGCGCATTCCTTAGATCTGCTATAAACTGGACCAATCCTCTCATGTTTGAACCGCTCGCAGAGGATCCCCGGCTCAGAAAGCCGGCCGCCGCCGAGCTTGCCATACGGCTTGCGCTGTGTCGAACCTCCTCTCAATGATTCTTAGTCGACCAGTTGTCGTGTGTTTTGAGGCTGTTTATGGAAATGACGGCTTATGCACGCAGCACGGAGTTCTTAGGCCGGAAACTGGTTAGCTGAGAGGGTGTCGACGTTGTATTTGCGACACCACTTTTGAGTCGTTCGGGAGGAGGTTTTGCTCTGCAATGCAGTCGCGTCGTTCTATATAGTTTGGAAGACTTCACGGTGTCAATTAGTTGTCAGGGGGGTTTCCTAATCAATCAGTCGAGGACAGTCCGCCCGGGCGCGCCTCGCCGTCGTGCTTGGGTTCTCCCCAATGGCGGCCGGTTGCCAAGCCTGGAATTACGGTGGATCATTGTTGTGCCGCAGCAAGAGGAGGCCCCTGTCAGTTGTGGACGCATCGTCACTCGTCCAGAAGGATATCTTTCGTTTTATCAAATATAAGAATCAAAATGACTGAGCAAAAAGTTCAAATGAAAATTAATCCTGTTCGTGCGAGGCACCTCGTGTCCAACCTTCGGCATATCTCTGAAAGAGTTGCACACGTAGCTAAAAGCAGAAATGTGAGTTCGCAGCTGTCATCGTGACCTTATAAGAGCTAGTCGGAGCGAACAAAGCAAGAAAACTAAAACATAGATTCATAAATCTCATACCTAGCTTTACATTGCACCTAGGTTTATTACAACAAAAACTAATGCGACTATAGATTAGACTAGTAGCTGTTTCTAAGCTTAAGCCAGCATCCGACATTCTTGCATTGCACCAGGAGCTCAAGCACGAGCACTTCGGAGAGAACTATGCTCAGGAGTTAACCGAAAAAGCTCAAGTCCTCCCAAAGTCCATCAAATGGCACTTTATCGGAGGGCTTCAATCAAGTAAATTATTTCTCATCGTTTTCACATGATGTACTAACCACTCTTTAGACAAATGCAAGCCACTCGCCTCCACCATCGCCAATCTCTGGGTCGTCAGCTCCATCGACTCCATCAAAAAAGCCACCCAGCTCGACATGGGCCGCGGCATGCTCACCCCACCAGCATCCGAAAAGCTCAACGTGCACATCCAAGTCAACACCTCAGGCGAAGAGTCCAAATCCGGCTGCCAACCTGGCTCAGAGGTTCTCGAACTTTGTCGCCACATCAAAGAGAAGTGCTCGAACCTTAACCTGCTCGGCCTCATGACCATTGGAGCTATCGCGAGATCGAAGGCCACGACGCCGGAGAATGAGAATGAGGACTTTGATGCGCTGAAAAAAGAGAAGGAGGTTGTGGAGAAGGAGTTGAGTGTCCAGTTGGAGTTGAGCATGGGTATGAGTGATGATTTTGAGGGGGCTATTGAGCAGGGAAGTGGTGAGGTTAGGGTGGGAAGTACGATCTTTGGGGAGAGGCCTGCGAAGGCGGATTTTAATCTTAAGGAGGCGGTGCAGGGTGTGCAAGCATAGAAGAAGATATACATGAAAAATGAGATTGCCACAAAAAAGGTGCTAAGAGTTTACCACAGTCCACAAAGACAAAGAGCTGCATGAGCTGGTTAAGTGACTATGCTCTTGAAGACTTGTGACGAGAGCTTTATTTTCTAAGAGCGAGGCCAGGGGAGTACGCAGTTCCCCAAGTAGTGGTTGAGGTTGAAATTAGAAAAGTTCAAAGGTGACTTTAAATTCAGCGTGAGAATGCCAGTTGATAGGCCCATCGGCCTTCGAATCTCAAAATGTGTCGTGTTCGAGTCAACACAAAGACATGCATTGTGCAAGCAAGGACCGAGTAGCTCTCTAACGTCCTTAAATCCAGAGAACTCCATAACAAAAGGTATCCACTCCCTCTACTAAGCGCGGATTTTTTGACGTTCAGTTTTCCAGAAGTGCACAACGCATGATCAGAACTTTAATTTTGTTGCGAGGCGGCCACAAGTTAAGAGCAATCTCACTTTCAAATTGAAAATTCAGATTGCCAATTCGCTTGCAGAGGTTCGGCACAAACATAAAGGTCGCAGCAAGCGGCTCGTCGTCTATAATACAACTAAGCTAACATTGTTTAACAAAGCTTTTATTCATGAAACCGTACAAAGTAGCTTGACAGTTTCATGCCTGGAAAAGCTCATGAAAGGCTTCCTGGTTCTGGATGAGAATGCCACGAAGTCGGAGATCATGTATCAGTGAAACAATCAAAATGAAAGTTGAGCACAAAGAATTTCTCACTTCGCCAAAAGAGGAATTATCCACGGGCCACAATGCTAACGCCCTCTTCATTCAATCTGTTTAGCAGATGTCCTCAATGACCTGCTTCTCGTTGCTCGGAGCACCGAGGTCCAGCTTGAGTGTCTTTCCGAAAAGCTCCAAGAGGATCTCAAAGCACACCTTCGAGATGGCCGGATCATATCGTCCCTTGCTCAATTCGTCTCTAATGAAAGCATGCTGTGCCCCAGCTGGCTCATACCAACTGAAAGTAACGCCGGCCTCCCTCAACGCTAACCGAATCTTGTCTCTGCCCTCAGGTGGGACATGGTTGTCCAGTGTTCCATGGATGCAAGCCAGCTCTCCCTTGATCTCACCACATCTCTTCAAGGTATCATCTGACTTTCCAGCTCCCAAGGTAGCGGAGTGCACGTCAGTAGCAAAATAGGTAACAGCAGCAGCGACTCGTGGATCCAGAGCACATCTGAAAGCCAAGTGTCCTCCCAGACACATACCAGTAGCACCAACCCTGCCGTTACAGGTTGGAAGTCCCAAAAGGGTATCGACAGCCAAGGTAGCGTCCTCATCGTAGCCAGCAAGGGTCTTCCTGACCTTCAGCTCGTTGCCCAAATCGGTGCCTGGCACGTCATATGCCAACGGCTCAGGTCCCACGAATTCGTGATAGGAAGATGGAGCAGCAACAATATAGCCTTGTCCCGCAATTTGACGAGCAAAACGGGCAACTGGACCAGTGACTTAAAAGGGTTAGTCTGATGGGCGAGAGCCTTCACATGTGGAAAGAGAAGTACCCTGGTAGATCTCGCTGAAGATGACCACGCCTGGGAAACGCCTAGGGAAAGCTTAGTTAAGGGTCTAAATTTGGCCATGGGATTCTTGTCCCGGTGCTGTGGAACTGTCACGCACGCCTTTGGATAGCCGGGGATGGATGGGTGGAACAAGAATACTCCTGTCCATTATCAGTTTATGCTGTCCGACCGAGCTCTACACAGCTTGATGGCGGGGTGAAACTACTCATAGAACCGTCAACTCCATTGGCTTTGGTCGGCACATCTACGTGGGATTCGACGACGAGCATTTTCAAAGATGACGAAGCTTTCAGATTAGTTTGAGTTCGAGGGATTTCTTTGTGAGTCTGGCTTCTGCTAAAGCAACGTTTCAAAGTCGTCTGTAACTAGCCAGGTGGTGCTGGCATGTTCTGGCATGGTGGGGTCAATCAGTGCCTGGAAGCCAAGGCCGGAAGAAGGCCATAAAGCTCGGTCATCAGGGGTGGTGGGGCGCGATTGGAGGATGAACGGCAAACTTCAACCATGACACCACCGAAACTTTCTTCAACGTCATTCAGAATTGGGTAGAAGGGCTTCCGGCATCTACAAGTGTGCCAAGCTTGATGTTCATTCAGAATCCAAAATCGCTGTGACGGAGGTGGGCTGAGAGAGACAGTGGACCATTAGTTAGAACAATTCAAATAGAGAATGGATGAAAGATAGTATTATGATGTGTTACGCTTAGATCGATTGCACAGCGTTGTAAACACAGCAACACAGCAGCTTGGGGTACTTGTATGTTCTGTCAGGCTCTGGGCACGAAAGCTTGGCGTTATAGAACCTGAGCTTAAAGCACTGAGAGCTCCCACGACAGCACTCCCTAAACAGGAAATTCATCTGTCAAATCGAAGAATAATTACCCAATCAACCATTTTTGAATGAACTGGTAACCATCATTGATTGACATTTCACATTTCACATCTCCAAGGCCCCGGAACAGCCTGGCAGCAAAGAAATAGTGGTTCTGTGGGCTTCTTTCGTGGTTCCTAGAATGTGCTTTGTGCTTCCGCGCTAGTGCGCTGAGTGGAATATGCTGGAATTGTCTGGAAACTGCGACCGCCTCGAGCACTACATACAAAACCATCCAAACCCACCTCACGATTTTTCTTCTCCTTCTCTCTTCATACCACAACCAAAACAAAACTCATTACCCTTCTTCTAAAACCACGAACACTTCAACCGAGATTGAAGCTTATCACGAACTATTATACCCGCTTTCCCGCTTTTGCATCACATAATAATACACAATGTCTGCGTAAGTTTACCCCTCCATACCGACCCACGATGAGACTGCCATTTGAGCAACTCATCACCACAAATTCACCACGAACATGAAGCTGACGTTCGATAGCATTGGTATTGATTTGGGTACCACCTACTCCTGTGTGGGTATCTACAGAGATGATCGCATTGAGATTATCGCCAACGACCAGGGTAACCGCACTACCCCATCGTTCGTCGCTTTCACCGACACCGAGCGTCTCATCGGTGATGCCGCCAAAAACCAGGTCGCCATGAACCCAATCAACACTGTCTTCGATGCCAAGCGTCTCATCGGTCGCAAGTTCGCCGACGCAGAGGTCCAGGCCGATATGAAGCACTTCCCATTCAAGATCATTGACAAGGCCGGAAAGCCAGTCGTCCAGATCGAGTTCAAGGGAGAGGTCAAGGAGTTCACCCCAGAGGAGATCTCCTCCATGATCCTCGTCAAGATGCGTGAGACCGCTGAGGCCTACCTTGGAGGAACCGTCAACAACGCCGTTGTCACCGTCCCAGCTTACTTCAACGACTCCCAGCGTCAGGCTACCAAGGATGCCGGTCTCATTGCTGGCTTGAACGTTCTCCGTATCATCAACGAGCCAACTGCTGCTGCCATTGCCTACGGTTTGGACAAGAAGGTTGAGGGTGAGCGCAACGTTCTCATCTTTGATCTCGGTGGTGGAACTTTCGATGTCTCTCTCCTTACCATCGAGGAGGGTATCTTCGAGGTCAAGTCCACTGCTGGTGACACCCACTTGGGTGGTGAGGATTTCGATAACAGACTCGTCAACCACTTCGTTAACGAGTTCAAGCGCAAGCACAAGGTAAGAAACAGCCCCCGCCCCACCCACACTCCCAAACATGGCCCAGCGGAATTTTGATATCCAAGTCGAAAACAACATCGCAGTCGTGGCTGAATGGTTCCTGGACTTGAAAATCAAAATTGATATCGAAATCGGAAACAACTTGTTCAACGGATGTGGACTAACTCTAAAACAGAAGGATCTCTCCTCCAACCCGCGTGCCCTCCGTCGTCTCCGCACTGGTTGCGAGCGTGCCAAGCGCACTCTTTCCTCCTCCGCCCAGACCTCCATTGAGATCGACTCTCTCTTCGAGGGTATCGACTTCTACACCTCCATCACCCGTGCCCGCTTCGAGGAGCTCTGCCAGGATCTCTTCCGCTCCACCCTTACCCCAGTCGACCGCGTCCTCACTGATGCCAAGATTGACAAGTCCAAGGTTCACGAGATCGTCCTTGTCGGAGGTTCCACCCGTATTCCACGTATCCAGAAGCTCATCACCGATTATTTCAACGGAAAGGAGCCAAACAAGTCCATCAACCCAGATGAGGCTGTCGCCTACGGTGCCGCCGTCCAGGCCGCCATTCTCTCCGGTGATACTTCCTCCAAGTCCACCAACGAGATTCTTCTCCTCGATGTTGCTCCATTGTCTCTCGGTATTGAGACCGCTGGTGGTATCATGACCCCACTCATCAACCGCAACACCACCATCCCAACCAAGAAGTCTGAGGTCTTCTCCACCTTCTCTGATAACCAGCCAGGTGTCTTGATCCAGGTCTTCGAGGGTGAGCGCAAGCGCACCAAGGACAACAACCTCCTCGGAAAGTTCGAGCTTACCGGTATCCCACCAGCACCACGTGGTGTTCCACAGATCGAGGTTACCTTCGATGTTGATGCCAATGGAATCATGAACGTCTCCGCTCTCGAGAAGGGAACCGGAAAGACCAACAAGATTATCATCACCAACGACAAGGGCCGTCTCTCCAAGGAGGAGATTGAGCGCATGCTGGCTGAGGCCGAGAAGTACAAGGCCGAGGATGAGGCTGAGGCCGGACGCATTGGTGCTAAGAACGCCCTTGAGTCCTACGCTTACTCCCTCAAGAACACTCTCTCCGATGCCAAGGTTGACGAGAAGCTTGAGGCTTCCGACAAGGATAGTCTCAAGGCCGAGATCGACAAGACCGTTGCCTGGTTGGATGAGTCCCAGCAGGCTACCAAGGAGGAGTACGAGGAGCACCAGAAGGAGCTCGAGGCCGTTGCCAACCCAATTATGATGAAGTTCTACGGATCTGAGGGTGGTGCTCCAGGTGGCATGCCAGGCGGTGCTCCAGGTGGGTTCCCAGGTGGTGCTCCACCACAGTCCCACGATGACGGACCAACCGTTGAGGAGGTCGACTAAGCGCATACACTTGATTCATTCTAATGGTTGGGTCTTTTTGCATGGATTGGTTTCGTCCACGATATGGATGACAATTCAACGGTGTTACTTGGGTTTATTCACCATTGTTTCATTGTAGACATGTTTCTGCCGCGGTTTTGCGTTTCCTATTTACGACGAGATGATGAAAACGGTGCAGAATTGTACTTTAGTACGTCTTGAGCTGCTAGAAAGGCAGTCTAATGAAACGTCGTTCAAACTTCAAACCCATGAATCTCGATTATGAATGTGACAATTGTGATTGATGCCTTTTCGATAGATTTTGCCTCAAGTGTTGATAGCATGGCACTTTCAGTCTGACTTTTTACGTTTTGCTCAGATCCTTCTTTCCTCAGTGATAATCCTTGATGTGACCACGATAAGCGATAGCGCGAACCTGGTTGTGCACCCTTCTTGGTTACTTGCGACGCCCAACCATTTTACCTATTCTAGAGCTCAACGACTCCTTTTATAAGCCGAACGCGAGCGATCACTCCCATTTCACTTAATACGTCCAAAGCAGAACACTTTCACGTCGCATTCACCTCCAAATGGCAGTGCTGTAGGCGCTATACCTTTGATCGCGGGCTGCTTGGCACTATGGCACCCCTCAACAAATACAGGGCAGGGCAACCATGGACGATTACAGACACCTATGGTGAGCTGCGGCCACATTCATAGAATATTTTACATTGCTAACTCTATACTTCTTTAGGCTTTCTGGGTAGATATATAGTTACGCCGTCTAGGCATGGCTCGGCGCCAACATCAGTACCAAATACAACACAATCGTTCCAACGTCATAATTCCTCTTTGCATATACCCATTATTTCGCGATTACGAAGCTCCCAGTCTCGACTGGTTAGCAATGTACCATGCCTTTCCCAGAATTTGAGCGTCAAAGCGGGTTCCGGAGTTCAGCATTTACAGCGCCGTCCATTTCACAATTACTTTGTAACACACCTACCATCGACCTCGCTACATCCTGATTCCCGATCAGCTGGGCCGGGTCATAGACTGCCACGAGCTGCTGCAGCGCCGCACGATCAGAGTGAAGGACCACCACCGGCTGCTCCGCCGCCGGGCGTTGGGAGAGATTTGACAGTTGTCCGCATACCAATCAAGAGCGCAAAGCACCACTTCGGTGCAGCGATATCAAGAGGCACGCGTCCGTACAATGAAGATACATACCAAGCTGGAACAATCGAGATACCTGCGTTTGCGAAACGGCAGCCTATAAGTTTGAATCGGAGCGATTCTGCCAGGGCAGCGCAAGATGGGACAGCTACATCGGCGCAAGGCGCAAGTGGAGACCCACAAGTATTTTACTTTGGCATATTCGATGGACATGGTGGAGTGGAATGCGCAGAATTCCTGAAAGATGAGCTTCATCACTACATAGAACGAGCAGTGGAGGAGTTCGGGCTGCAGTCCAGTCTGAAGAGGAATCCGGGATCGACAGATGACCCAACGGTTCATTCTACGACTGCCCCAGTGAAGAGCGGCGCACTCCTCGAAGACGATCACTCGAAAAGAGGTAAGAAGAGCTTGGAAGCATTGGAAATGAAGAGTAAGCACGATGTGAGTTCGGAGCACACAGTTGAGAGTCCAGAGCAGGTCACAAAGCCTCCACCACAAGCCCCAAGAGTAGACTCGGAAACTCCAGAGCCTCAACGAATGAACAAAAACAAAGCTCTTGAGCTTGAAGCCTCCATAGTAGCAGAGTGGAACCAAACAGTACCTCGGGGCTACTTCAGACGCTTTAAGCCAGAGTTCTTCCACCTCCCACCCAAGCACAAGAATCACCACGCAGACACACATAATGCCATTGCTAAAGCGATGGAGTTTGCGGCACCAACCATCGAATCAGTATTAATGTACGCCTTCCTGCGCTGCGACCTCGATTTCATCCTAGCTCAAGCAGCAAAGCCCAGCTCAGACGCCGTGCCAGATCTTCCAGTAAACAACGACGAAATCCTCGGCAAGCCCAACCTCCCATTCCAGCCAAACCATATCGGTGGCTCGACACGCTTTAAGGGTGGTAGCACGGCTAGTATAGCCATGATAAGCACGCCCAGCCCAACGCCGTTTTGGCACCCCAGCTCGCCTTCTACATTGCTAGTTGCACATGTGGGAGATACGAGGATACTGCTTTGTGAGACGAGTACGGGGCTTTCTGTGCCGACAACTACAGATCATCATCCCAGCAACCCCATCGAGGCCACACGACTGAGAAGGTATACCACTTCGTTTGTGACGGATAGTTTTGGTGAGGAGCGCATGTCTGGCCTAGCGAACACCCGTGCCTTCGGTGACATGCGCGCAAAAGCTATGGGCGTCTCGGCTGAACCGGAAGTGGTGAAGGTAGTTCTTCAGCCAGCGCAGTACAGCTTCTGCGTCCTGGTGAGTGATGGCGTATCAGGGACGTTGACGGATCAGGAGATTGTGGATGTGGTGAAGGATGCGAAGACACCGGAGCAAGGTGCACAGGATGTGGTGAAATTCGCGACTGAGGTGTCGAGAGACGGTGATAATGCGACGTGTTTGGTTGTGAGGCTGGGTGGATGGGAGAGGAGGGCGGAGGGTGGGATGGGGAGTTTGGGGACGAAAGAGGTTAGGGATTTTAGGAAGCAGGAGGCTACGGATCCGAGGAGGAATAAGCGGTGATTTTCGATGGGTGTACGGTGATATCAATGGATTTACGTGACTGGATGTATAGCTGGTGTCCTGGCGAAAATGCTTTGCAGTGTACATATCGTGGAATGATCCAAGGGTAGAAGATTAGTCCAGTACGATAATGCATATGCAACGCATGATAGGCGAATTATGCGGCTCCCGGGGTTATTCTATTTTGCTTCCAGTATAGGTGTTTTGTACTGCATCCTATCAGTTGTCGGTGGACTATCTCGACATGATGAGGTCTGACACATCCAGTCACTGACACCACGACTCGTCCTCACATCTCACCCACGAACCTCACGACCAATATTCAGCAAGAATGAATTCTTCTCCCCATCGTCCGATAGGTCGGATGCACTGGGATCGCCACATCATAACCATCGAACTCCACTCTCCAACCTTCCCACGACCATACTACCCCCACTCCCAGACTACAAAGACATCGAGGCGTCACCACCTGAGTACTGTGAAGCATGCCCTTTCAACCCCACCTCTGAGGATCTGTAGCATCTCTGTCCTTGCTAATCGGTTTGTTACCTACCATCCATAGCACAACTCGCCGATATTCTCTGCCGCCTTGACCAACTGCTTATATGTTCTCCCTCGGTCAACTGGTTAGCAGATGGTGTTGTGTGCAGTAAGGTCCTTGATTGATGGGGAAGTTCGGCCACTGGCTCTATATTTTGCTTCCATCACTACTTGTTACCGTCGGTGACCGGCTGCGGTTCCCTAATCAGCACCCAATGAATTCCCACTCTGTCTTCCTCCTTAACCCTTCCCGCCTTAACGTCCTCCTCATCCACAGAGAGGTGCAGAATCTCAACAGTATTCCACCCAAGCCGTTCATATACCGGCAACCCAGGACGGGTAGCCTCAATATAGCACTTCTTACCCTCCCGATCCGCCATATCCAGAACATGCCTAAGTAATTTCGTCGCGCATCCCATCCGCTGAAAATTTGGCACAGTAGCGAGCAAACCCATAACATACATCTCATCAGCCTTCACCCATTTCGTTTGCGAGTCTCCCAGTTTGCCGAAAAATTCTTTACATGCCTCAGCATTCGCGCCTGGCGGGAACGAGGGCATATCTTCTTCTTTCTCCTTCCTTTCCTGCACCTCCGTTTCTTCCTGAGTTTTCGGCTCCTCTTTCGGATGCGGGAAGACCCATCTTCCAAAGCTGGCTAATTTGCCGGTCGGGTTATGCACCAACTTGAAATGTTTTACGCCTGGACCTGGGTTCTTGAGACGAGAACCGAAGCGGCTTTTGAGCCATGGAAACTCGGTTTCAGGCGTGCAGGTTGAGGAGGGAAAACACCATTGGTGCACGGCTTCTTTGGAGAATGCGGAGTGGTAGGCGACTACCATGTCTTCGAGGTCGTCTATGGTGCACTCGGCCACGTGGAATTCGTCTGTGGTGGCCATTGTGAGGGTTTTGGTGGTGAAACGTGAAGAGTGAATTGACAGGTTTACGGTGAAGAGTCCCAACCAGTTGAAGACTGAAAGTTTCTTGGGTTTATGAGTGAGGATTGAAGTTGATGTGCCGCCTTGCGAGATACGGAGTATCAAGGGTCCTTTTAAGGATTTTTGACAGCTCCGCTTCAATCGAACCCTGCCGGCGAGACTTCGCCGGATTGAGTCGGGATTTGAGAACGGAAAGAGGATGTGCTCGAAACAAGAGATAGAGAATATGAATACACCCTGCCTTTTCCATGCGTTCGCGGATTGGCGCCACGATGTTTCCAGCCAACCCGTTCTTCATCGATTTGGGCGGCCACAAAGTATATTTTGACGGTTCCGCGTCGAATACTTGTATATCGCTTCAACCTCAACTCGTTGGCAGTGCCGCCGGTTTAAAGCGTCCTGCTTGATATGGTGTCTTCGCGTCTAAAAGATGTATGGGTGGACGTTTTCGTAGAAGAGTCTTCGGATTCCAGGCGATTAAAGATTGCATGTGCACTACTGTCATAGTGTAGAAAGTAAATTCGCATCGCCGGTTGATGGAAATCTCCAGGTGCAGCTTTCTCTTTGACTCTGACACATCTGGTAGGCAACTCGCTCGATATGCCAGTGTTCCAGGCTCTGTATCTGACAGGCAGGGACCAGCCTTCAAGCGGCACCACCGCAGAAGGCTGTCGTCAGTGAGTGGGGAAGATGAGGCCTTGATGGGTTTCAACGCCAGGAACATGCCGAATTCCGCCAAAAAGATGTGGCAGATCAATGTCGCTCATTCCAACAAGGTGGCAAAAGCTTTAATCTTGAAAAAAGTGTAATGGGAAAGCTATAAATGTCTATCGATATTCCCTTAGCCCAGTAACTAAATCCATGTGAAAGTAAGATTGCAGCGCTGGACGCAGGGGCATGGCAGTCAGATAGGATATGATGCGCTGCTGATGCTGTAGCGAGATTACCGATTGTAGTCCCACTGCCAACGTCGCGTTCTCATTTCCCCAGGGCCAATTCTCGCGCGCTTGCGCCTAGTTGCGTTGTATTCTGATTTCAGCATCTACACTCGCTTAGCGCTCATGACTTTTGTACCCAGATACTTTGGTGACGTGCCGGCAAGCCTCTCCGAGACATCTTCCCCTTAGGCGCATTCCTCCTAGCTACGATTCCTGTATTCGGTTCCAGACCAACCAGTTACGGCCCAAATCTTCAACTTTTGAAAGAACGACTGTTCGCGGAAGCGCTCCAACCAGCGGCACAACGTAGCCTTAAAGAGGCGGACAAGAGCGTCACAGCGGTTAAGCGCAGACCGCATCCCATATTCAAGGTCGCACCTTTCCCAAAGCACCAACCAGTTTTCCAGCGCACCTTCTGTATCAGCACCACCACGGCTACCTGCATCGCCGTCCCACAACCGCAGTCATGGCGCTCCACGGGGCCCCTCCTTCTCCGACTCTCACGGACCCCGATATGATTCTTCCCTGGGGTCAAGACTACGACGATCCTACTCCTTCACCACCTCGAGACGGCGCATGGACGATGAGACCTCAAGATATGGACTTCTCCCAGGGATTGACGTTCGCCAATGGGGTGGGAGGAATGCCAATGGTGCCTATCACACCGATCATATACGGGAACGGGACAATGCTGTCAGACATCGGAGAGGTGACTGAGGCAGAGAGCACGGTGCCGGGAATAGGAGCAAGGCGCATGCAGTCTAGGCTGGCGAAGGGCGGGGGAACACCATATGGTTCATCGCCGACTGTGCCTCACCAGAGCTTGATGAAGAAGAAGAAGGCAATGGCGCAACACAAGCGCAGCGTAAGCGCGGAGAGTGGGAGCACAGTTATGACGGAGGAACCGACAACGAACAACATGAATTTTAAGGACTTTGACGACACGGTCAGCGTGGACGAGAGCGCTTTCGCCGGCGACGATGAAGAAAGCATAGCAGACTACGCATTTTCAGAGCCAATGGTTGCGGAGACGAGGACGCTGTACGGCAAAAGGGCGAGCCGTATGATTGATATGCAAAAGGAGAAGCAGGAGGAAGAGTTGAGCAGCGCAGCTTTGAGCAGGAGAGCAGAATTGATTCTGTCGAACGCTAAAAAGCGGCTTGATGTGAGTACTTGGGCAGATTCTTGCTGTCTGGAATATGGCTAATTGATTGTGCAGAACATGGAAGGCAACCTCAATCGCGCACGAAACTCTCTCCACATCACACCATCTGCATCAATGTCCTCAATACATTCCAGTAGTCCACTTGCAAGGTCAACTCCTTCACCTCCAAACCAGCGCAATTCGTTGCCTGCGTCAAGACATATACCACTTATACTGCCTCAGACCATCCGACACAACAGAATTGATAGCGAGAGCTCTATGTTATCGCCAGTACAGCCTGTGCCAACATCAAGAACATTCTTATCAGGAAAACCATTAGACCCAATACCAAGATACAGTGCACCCATAAGAGCAGAGTCGTATGATAGCAGCAACAGCGCGCCACACTTGAACAGTCGCAACTCAGATCCCTCAACGACGACCCTACCACGAGATAATGGAAGCGGAAGTGACAGTGATAGAGTCTTTGGCAGAGATCGCTATGTCCGTGCAGCAACAGCAGAGCCATCGTATCACCACGAGATTCATCGCAGCTCATCACGGAATAGCCTTCAGCATGGCCTTGAGCGCTCTTCTTCCACGACGGATATGCGAGATGTCATGGACAAGATGAAGGATCTGAAGGGCAAAATCTCTACTTTGAGAGATAGAGCGCGAGAGGATCATATGAAGAGGCGAAGTGCGTCAAACTTGAGAACGCCAAGTCCGTTTACAGCTGCGGAACAGTGGCATACGAGCTCAAACGACTACAAGGATGGACATCTGAGTGCGAATGCTGGCGTAGCACACGTTCCATGGGAGGAGACATATGGACAAGAAGACGAGCCTCCTCGAGACGTGCTGATATCAGAGAATGGGCGGGTGGCTGATGGAATTGCGGAAGACTATGAACCTTCGGAGGCGGATACCGTATACCAAGATGCGCACGAGGTTGAGGAGGTTCAAAGTGAGCCCTCTGAGACTTATGACAATGTGGCTACGTCCTTTGGTGACGCGGATCCGTTGAATCAGCGTGCTGTTATCGAGTCAGATGAAAGCGACGGCAGAAACACACCTCAAGGGAGACGCAGCGATGATAGTCATTGGGTTGAGCAAGGCGACCAAGGCTATAGTTCTGATGGCGGAGAGTCGATTTATCATGATACGGTGCAGACTGTCGTCTCGCATGAAGAACGCGATGATGCTTTTGACTATGAGCATTTCTTTCTGCACAGCGCTATGGGTACCATGTCTAGAGAACGCCGCGCTAGAAGGGATAGCATTGATAGTGTTGGGAGTGAGGACTCGGTGGAGACTACGAAGGGGCCGGAGGCGCCTAAGTTGTCTCCTAAAGAGGCACCACCTGTGTCTTATAAGGATCAACTGAAGCCGACTATCGGGCATAAGAGGCAACAGAGTGCTGATACGGTTAGCACCATGGCCACCTTCGCAACTGCGCGGGAGAGCTTTGGTAATGATGATGATGATGATGATGAGGATGAGGTAGATGGAATCGATGAGGAGGATGTAAGCGACTACGACATGTCCGGAGTCTTCCCCCTTATCTCACCCGAAATCAATACCATGCAATCACCTCCCACCCTACCTGACGAATACGAGCATACTCCCCACACCCGTACCTCCTCAATAATAACACCACAAGTTATCCGAGACAGCTACAAAGCCCAAATAGAGGACCAAAGACCTCCAAATCACCGTCCATCGGTATCGTCGTTTACGTCTATAAACTCTTATAAATCCAATAACTCGACCGGCACCACGCGGTCTTTTCCGTTGGTTAATAGGCCGAAGACCTCGAACTCCGTCTCCAACTCTTCGAACCCGTCATCGACAGGGACGGCCTATTCTGCTCCACCTAGATCTGTGCGTGACGCCAACGGAATAGAGCTCCCTGGCATGGCACTAACTACCGACACCGACACGGAGGATGACCCAGGCTTCAATGACTGCGGCGTCTATGATCGTGGTTCAGAGGGTAGGGGAGAGGACAGGGGATCCTCCCAACCTTCACCAGTCGGCATGTTAAGACGCGATGAACAGATATTGGTGGAGAGACTGGTGGCGAGTATGGGGAAGTGTGTGCTTGCGCTGCAGGAGAGTAGAGAGGGGACTGTGGATCATAGGTTGTGGAGACGGAGGCTGGATGCTGCGAGACGGGTGCTGGAGGGGATTGAAGGTGCGGTGTAAACGGCTTGAAGATGGTCGAGAAAGAGAGAAAGGAAGAAAGAGAGAAAGGAAGAAAGAGAGAGAGG